>Ga0255367_1033_pt1 | contig 41763 bp, 37 predicted proteins | sample ANMaggSeSYBR01D8_FD_182098 | JGI IMG/M metagenome (GOLD analysis project Ga0255367, IMG submission 182098) | Sediment cell enrichment communities from methane seep in Santa Monica Basin, California, United Staets - ANME aggregate JGI... | ecosystem: Environmental > Aquatic > Marine > Cold seeps >... | reverse complement strand
TTTATGCCGCAAAGCGTCATGAAATAGGTTTTTACGAAATAATCAGTATTGACTTAATACTAATATGCCTTATTTTAGAAAAATAGTCAAAGCCCAGAGTAGAAATTTTATCAAAAAGACTTCGGCATCCTTCATTCACCAGTTTACACTTTTTTCGAAAAAGCGTGTATTATCGAATTGAATGCCGATGTCGAAACTGGAAATTTAAAAATAGGTAACGCATCTACATCTTAGTATTTTTTCCAATTTCTATTTTCACTGCCAAAATACAAGATCAACAAAGTGTAAACTACTTTTGACTTGTCGTGAAGGATGCCAAGACTTCTACCCATTTTTTCGATCTGTGCGCTTAGCAATTAGCATTGAAAAGGAGTGGAAATGAGAGATTTTAGAGAACTTAATCAACAGATCAATGAGGTAAAGAGGATGTTGAACAGTTTTATCCAACAGCTAACAGCTAATGGCTAAATGCTAACCGCACAGGTTGCATTTTTTTTATAGGAGAATATAATTATGAAAATTGAAAAAAATTTATTTGTAGCTATCGAGTATTGTTTAAGTCTTGACTCAGGAGAAGAGGTCGATCGTTCTCGATCAGGTAATCCGCTTAACTTTATTACCGGTACCGGCCAGATAATTTCAGGGCTTGAAAAAGAGATCATGGGAATGGAAGCTGGCGATAGCGCCAATATAACAGTAGAACCGGATGATGCTTATGGCCCGGCAAGAGAAGATCTGGTGCATGAAATTCCTCGTAGCCAGTTCCCTGCTGATGCAGATATCAAGCCAGGTGTAAAACTTCAAGCGCAAAGCCCTAACGGTCCTATAATGATTATCATAAAAACAGTTGAAAATGATACTGTAACCGTTGACCTTAACCATCCGCTGGCTGGTCAGCGTCTTCATTTTGATGTCAAGATTGTCGAAGTCCGAGAGCCCAGTGCTCAAGAATTATCAACCGAGGCTGGAGGCTGTCGCTGCGGTACTGAAAGTCCGGACAACTGCGGGCCTGGCTGTAGCTGTGGTTAAAAGTGAGGTTAGAAACGTGGACGAAATAACTTCCCCAACTATGCATCACAGCTTCAGGCCACCTTTGCCCGATCTCAAATCACAAAAATATTGAAATAGCTCGCTATTCCATCAACTTTTGTGATCTGAGATCAAACAAATTTGACCCAAATCTATGCGCCTACTTATGGAAGTTAATTCGTCCACGTTCCTTAATCAGACTGGATCTTCTTAAATAATATTGGGGCCAGAGAGGACGTCAGGATAGCCAGCAATATGATGCTGGAGTGGATCTGATTATTAATCAAATCGAGTTTGAGCCCGATGGAAGCTGCAGCAATAATCAGACTCAGACGTGCCGAAAGGAGTATCCCGCTCGAAAAGCATTCTCCCCATGTCAACCCATTAAAACGGAAAAGAAGAGAGGGGATTATCTTGATAATCCAGGCCACCAGGAAAAGACCGGCTGCATTTAAAAATATCTGCCACTCCAAAAGAACTCGAAGATCAAAATTCATTCCTACATGTATAAAAAAGATAGGAATAAGAAATCCATAACCAAAGCCCATGAGTTTTTCTTCCAGCACACCGCGATAACGGAAAATTAAGGAAAAGAGCGCTCCACCCAGGAAGGCTCCCAGAACAGGTTCTATTCCCAGAATGCCTGAAAAACCAACAAAGACGAAAAGTAATGCCAGGCTTGCCCTTACTCCTGTTTCTACCGGATCCTCTCTCTTAATAAGTCGGACAAATTTTTCCGGATACCACCAGGCCAGGCGTTTGAGAAGATAGAGAACTAAAGCTGCAAAAACAAAGATAAGCCCGGGCTTGAGCATTTCCCAGCAAAAGCCATGTTGATAAAAAAGAGAATAAATAGCAATACCAAATAAAGTCAAAAAATCAGCGATTATAGCAGCAAGGATGATGTTTTGGCCTATTAGCGATTTGGAAAGTCCTGTCTCCCTTAATGTAGGTATGGCCAATCCCAGAGAGGTGGTTGACAAAATAAGCGTCATATAAAAACCGAATCCCATAAGTGTGGAAAACAAATAAGCCAGAAAAACTGTGCAGAAAAAAATAAATAGAGCGAAAACCACCTGCTTTCGCCCTTGCTTTTCCAGATACTCAAAGTCAATCTCAAATCCTGATAGAAACATAAGCAAAAGGAACCCAAAGTGCGCTAAAAATGAAAGCCATTCGCCGGACATGATAAGACCCAGTCCACTTTTACCGATAGCTATCCCAAAAAGTATTTCTCCCACAATTGATGGAATTTTCAGGTAACGGGACAGGATCGGTACGATAAAAACAGCAAGGGAGATGATAATTAGGCTGGAAGCCTGATTGATTTCCATAGGAATCCTTAAGAGCCTGTTTTGAAAACTGATGAATTGGCTCTAAGACGTTACGATAAGTATAGAGCTTTTAGCTTTATGAATAATGTGCTCACCAACATTTGGTTTGAGAATTGACATTCCTTTGGTGGAGCTGCCCATAACAATGAGATCAAAATCCTCAGCAGTGTTTGCGATCTCTTTTATCGGGTTTCCCTCAAGCAATATTTCTTCGATAGGAAAATGGTGCATCTCACCTATATGCCGTACATGACGCAAGGCAGTTTGAGCCCATTTTACCGAGTCTTTACTGGCCATAAATACCGGATCAGAAACACTGGCCGTTGCCACCCTGGCTTCGGCAATTCGGCCGATGTCTACAGCCACTTCCGCAGCCAGTTCCGCAGCTCTGGTTGCATTAGCAGGCACCAGGATGCTTTTATAGGGGAATCGCTTTTTTCCTACAAGAAGCGGACAATTAATGCGATGCGCAAGATTAACTACTTTGCTTGTACCCATAAGTTTTTCGAGTATACCAATTTTATAAAGATTAGTAACGACACAACCAATATTTTCATGACGGGTCATTTCAATAATAGTTTCTTCCAACTCATTTTCTTTTTCAATCCTTTTTATGTCAAATTCTACTTTTCCCTCTGCCAGTTGAACAATTTTTTGTATGATGGCCTCGTGTTCTATAGATACTACCCCTGATAAAACAAGAAAAATGATCTTTGATGCCTTGAAATCCTTGGTCAGATAGATAGCCTCTTCTACAGATGTTTCTATGTCTTGTTTATCCCGCACAGGAACCAGTATGTTTTTCCCGTATTCTAAAGGAAATTTAGGGACATCGAGAGTGAAAAGCTTGGAGACCGTTTTGAAAAGGCTGCTATGGCCTACTATGGTAATTAGATCATCCTTTTGGATTGTGGTATCTCCACGAGGAATAAGTATTTCTCCTTTCCGGTATATTGCTCCAACCAGCCAATCTTTAGGACGAATGTCCCGTAGCGATTTGCCCACAGCCGGAGAATTGCGAAGCGCTTTGATTTCCAATACTTCACCTCGCCCTTCTCCTATGCTGTTTATCAACATCATTGGACTTTCCAGAAATATTTCTATTTGGTGAGCTACTATATAGGAGCCGCATATGACCCGGACACCAAGTTCTCGAAATTTTTGAAGATTATCTGAGTCATTTATCATACTTATTATGTTCTTGATTTTGTGCTTCTGAGCAAGAACGCAGGCTTCGAAGTTAATCTCATCACGGTTGGTGACTGCCACAAAAAAATCGGTTTTGTCAATCCCTGCCTTTTGCAAGACAATGTTACTCGATGCATCACCAAGAATCAGCTTCTTTACCGGCTTCATCTTTTTGAAATATAAAAAATGTTTGTCCGATTTATCGACAAGCGTGACATCCCAGAATTTGCCAAGTCTGCGCAAAAGTTCGCGTGCGGTCTTACCTGCTCCTATAATCAATACTCTCATCTAAAAAATAACCTTTCATCCTCCGATGGCATACATGGGACGGAGACACTCTCCACCATCCGGCATCCTGACGTGGTGTTGCCTTGGTTTCCTGGCGATAGCTTCCCGAAACAGTTCCTTCAAATCTTGTTGGGTGCATTTATTCCTGAGAGGCGTCTTGGCGTCCACCTCATTGTCGGCAAAAAGGCAGGGGCGAAGTTTGCCGTCGGCTGTGAGTCTCATGCGGTTGCAACTAGGGCAGAAGTGGTGGCTGAGAGCGCTGATAAAACCAATTTCGCCTTTTGCTGATTCAAATCGATATCTTTCGGCAGGCCCGTCGTGGGTTGCACGCTGAATTTTGTGAAGGGGACCAATGGCCTCGAGTTTGGATTTGATTTCATCTGAAGAGATATATTTCTCATGCTTCCACTTGCTGTCATGCCCGATCGACATGTACTCGATGAACCGAACGTGATAAGGCTTTTTCACAGACAACTCGGCAAGTTGATGGAATTCATCATCATTTACACCTCTGATAGCCACCACATTGATTTTTATGGGCGAAAAGCCAACTACCTCAGCTTCCTGAAGCCCTTCCCAGACCTCATCAAAACAATTATATCCCGTGATTTTGGCATATTTCAAGCGGTTAAGTGTGTCAAGACTGATATTGATGCGATGAACGCCTGCATCAAAAATTTCTTTGGCTCTTTCCTTTAAGAGCACACCATTTGTGGTGATGCTGACATCCTCGAGCTCAGGTATCCGGCACACGGATGCAACGAACCGGACAAAATTTCTACGGACCAGGGGTTCGCCGCCTGTCAGACGCACTTTCCTTATTCCGCATTCGGTGCCGGCTATAATGACATCCAGGATCTCTTCGTAGCTCAAGATCTCAGCATGATCAAGCAGCTTCAGATCTTTTACCGGCAGGCAGTAGATGCAGCGAAGGTTGCATCGGTCTGTGACAGAAACCCTCAGGTAGGAAATCCTGCGATTATAGTGGTCTATGTTTGGAGCCATAGTGGATGTCCGCTTTGAAGTCCCTGGTTTTGGGCCAGCATATCGAGGTGCAATGTCGCGATCTGTTCTAAAAAAGGGTACACAGGTCGTTCTATTTCCCTGGTATCAATGGTCTTGATGTACCTTTTGCACTTATCACACACATTCACCCGATACTCCTCTTCTTCGCTAAAAAAATAGTGCAATGTTTTTTGATCCTTATTTTCGCAGAACGGACAATATATTCTTTGGCTATGCCACTCGTGGTCGCAAAAGCTGCAAAAGAAAAAGCGCTCTCCTTCACCGCGGAGTATGGATATGGCTGGAGGATTACCGCAAACAGGACAATACCCTTTTCCCCATAGTGTGTCCTTGCCTATATAAGTGGCTAATTGTTCAGCACAAAGAGAAAGGCATGGCCTTATACTCCCATGTGCCATAAAAAAGAGAACCTCCTTGTCAATTTCCAGGCTTTTTGCCGTTTCATCAAAATAGACGTCATCTTCGCTCAAAGTTTTTGACAACAGGGTTGAGGCATCAACCGTGCCCCTGTCCAGGGCGTCCATAAGTTTCACGCCGGCGTGAGCCAGAACCTCGTTCGCTTCACAGGCAAGTTGGCAAATCTCTCTCAGCAGGGCTTCGGATGCTTTTATATCTACTGTAAAGTCTTTTCTTGCGATCAGAGGGAACTTCTCTTTTCGCTTGACTGAAAGGAGGTCTTCGGGGATCTTTATTGGTTGCATGTGAATGTGTTTTTTTGAGGCTTCCTGGGCCAAAAAAAGCTTTTCATAAAAAGCGAGAATACCTTCATAGGCGGGCCTCAGTGCCTTAATATCTTTCACAGCCCTTTTAATTTGCTCGGCAGTTTCAATCTCCTTTTTAGTCATTATTATTACCCACTATCCCCCAAGGCTACGTCATTTAAGCTGATAACCTGACTTAACGAGAATTGTTTACTTATGGGATCTTCTATAAATTCGAAGCACGAAACACAAAATCCGAAACAAATACGAATGACTAAAATCCAAAATTCTAAACGTGCTGAACCCCGCAGATATTGGATAACTGTCTGAAATATTTTGGTCATTTGATATTCTGTATTTTTTCTATAGACTTTCAGATAATTAATTTCACAAGGCCAGAAGGAGGAAGGGTATTAGTTATACGTCGACGACTGATAACACAGTGAAATTATTTATCTGAAAGTCTATAAGAGTGTTCTTCACAAACCGGCTGTTAAACGAGTCAGTGGTCTTAAAAGCTTATTTAAAGCCACTTTTCTCGATATGTCAAAGGCCGAATTTGAAGCCACCGCAAACGAGTGATAGAGCATCGGATCCTCTGTAACCAGGTATATAACGCGAACGTCATCCGGATCCAGGAGTTTCGCCTTTGGGTGGATCTTTTTGACCGTGGCCAAACGCCTTCTTGCCATAACGAGCATTTCCTCACGGTCGCCAAAGTTCATGGCACCCGTGGGACAGGTCTTCACACAGGCAGGCAAAAGTCCGTTTCGGACACGATCGTTACACATGTCGCACTTGGCTAAGGTGCCATCCTTGGCCACCCGAGGAACGTTATATGGACACGCCTCTATAACTTCTTGAGTGTCTACATCCTTGCTGTTAGCCGTAAACAGAACCGCACCGGTTGCCGGATCTCTGAAAATGGCCCCGGGGTCCTCAGCCGTCATCTCGCAGGGCGGCTCCAGACAATGGCGGCACTGATCAGGAAAGAAAAGCCACTTTAGCTTTCCATCAATAACCGTCTCGTTGAACCTCACCAACTTGTAAGTCACAAAGGAGAGATCCGACGGGTTCTGGTAGGTTCCACGGTTTACTGTTTTCTCGGCAGGCAGATCGTGCCACTGCTTACAGGCAACCTGACAACCTTTGCAGGCCATACAGAGCGACGTGTCTATGAAAAATGATTTACCAGACATTCAGAGCTCCTTTTATAGTTTAGTTACATTGACCATAAAGGCTTTGGTTTCAGGAATTCTCGTATTGGGATCACCAGTTGCTGGTGTGAGCAGGTTGGAACTTTCTTCTGAACCACTTTCAGGCCATCTCCAGCCAAAATGCCATGGAATGCCGACCTCGTGTACAATCTTTCCTGCTATCTTGAAAGGTTTAAAACGCTTGGTAACAAGCGCAGTACATTCAAGTGAACCACGTGCAGATGCTACATTTACCCGTTCTCCGTTCTTGATGCCCTTTTCTTTGGCAAGCTCTTCGCTCATTTCAACAAAAACCTGAGGTTGAAGTTCGAGCAGCCACGGCTGTGGACGTGTCATGAGGCCTGACTGCCAGTGTTCTGAAACACGATATGTTGTACCCACAATAGAAAATTCCGGGCTGTTCGATGCCACTGAATCAGCATCTGTTGTGTAAACAGGCGCTGCCGGATTCATACGCTGTTTACTCATCAAGTTGTTTCCAAGCGGTGATTCAAGAGGCTCGTAATGTTCCGGGAATGGACCATCTGCACGGCCGGGACCGAATAGCTGCCCATGACCGTGCTTTCTCATGATAAATGGTTGTTTTGCATCCTTTCTCTTTGTCCCGTCAGGATTTTCGAGAGGATACCAGCCACCGTCCGGGACGTCTCCGATCCATTTTTTTGACACATACTTGCCGTCCTTAACATCACCAGCGAAACTGATAACCCAGTTTTTCTTATCCCATGGCTGTCCTTTTAGATCAACAGAAGCACGGTTGTAAATAATTCTCCTGTTTACAGGCCAGCACCATGCAAACTCAGGATACAGGCCGATGTTGTTTGGCGCATCCTTTTTACTGCGTCTGGCTGCCATGTTACCCTTTTCCGTGTAGCTGTTGCAGTAAAGCCAGTTTGCAGATGAGGTTGAACCATCATCCTGCAGATAAGCAAAGCTTGGCACAAGGGTTCCCCTTTTGAAGGATTTATCCTTAACAGTAACATCTTTCAGGAAGTAGCCGTTAATCTCTTTGGCTGCTTTGTGTGGATCATACAGGCCGTCCGTCATATAATCCCATTTCAGGTTAAGTATGGGCTCAGGGAAAACCCCGCCTTCTTTATAAACCTCTTTAATTTTGTTGCCGAGTTCCATTATGATATCACCGTCGGAGAGGCTGTTTCCAAGCGGTTTCGGCCCCTGATAGCGCCACTGCATCCATCTGCCGCTGTTGGTAATGCTGCCTTCTTTTTCAACAGATACACATGCCGGAAGCATAAAGACTTCAGTTTTTATGGTGGAAGGATTCATACCCGGGCCCTTCCAGAATGAACCGGTTTCATTGTCAAAAAGGTTTACATTGACCATCCAGTCAAGTTTTGCCATTGCCTTGCGTGTTTTATTTGAATTAGCACCACTACAGGCCGGATTCTGGCCCCAGGCAAAGAAACCCTTGACAGCATCCTTGTACATTTTATCAAAGATGGTCAACCAGGAATAATCGGTACCATCGTCCACCTTTGGCAGCCAGTCATACCCGAAATCGTTTGCTTTAGCAGCTTTTTCACCGAAAAACGATTTTAAGAGACTGACTGAATATTTTGGATAATTCTGCCACCAGTTTGCGGAAAGCGGATCATTGCTTTTTGGAGTCCACTTTTTGTTGTATGCATCAAGAGACACATTCGATGCCCTTGGAGTCTTAAGATATCCAGGCCAGATATGCCAGAGCAGGCAGTGATCCGTGGAACCCTGTACGTTTGACTCGCCTCGCAGTGCATTAACACCACCGCCTGCAACTCCCATGTTGCCAAGAAGAAGCTGTATCATCGCCATTGTCCGGATATTCTGGACTCCAACAGTATGCTGGGTCCAGCCCATGGCATACATAATTGTACCGGCTTTTCCCCTGGCGCCGGTAGCGGCATATGTCTTGTAAACTTCCAGAAGATCCGCTTCCGGGGTGCCGGTAATCGAGGAAACCAGCATGGTATTATACCTGCTGAAATGGTTCTCCAAGAGCTGAAAAACGCAGCGGCTGTTGTTTAAAGAGATATCCATCTTCGGGACACCATTTGCATCCATATCAAAAGCCCACTTGCTCTTGTCATATTTCCTGTTTTTTGCATCATAGCCGGAAAACAGACCATCTTTAAATTTAAAATCTTCTCCAACTATAAACCCGGCATTGGTATAGTTGGCCACATACTCTTTATTATAAAGTTTGTTGTCCAGTATGTACTTGATCATACCTCCAAGAAAGGCGATATCCGTGCCTGAACGCAGAGAAGTATAGAAATCTGCTTTTGAGGATGTTCTGGTAAACCTTGGGTCAACATTAATAACTTTTGCCCCATTTCTTTGCGCTTCTGTAACATACTTAAATGATATGGGATGGTTCTCCGCAGCATTACTGCCCATAATCAGTATGCAGTCACTGTTTCTAAGATCAATCCAGTGATTAGTCATTGCGCCACGTCCGAACGACTCTGCCAGAGCCGCAACAGTTGCGCTATGTCAGATACGGGCCTGATGTTCAACATATACAAGCCCGAGGGCACGCATTAATGCTTGATATGTCCAGCACTCTTCGTTGTCCATTGCTGAACTTCCAACTGAGGCAATGGCGGTCGTCCGGTTTACCACCTGTCCTTTGGCATTTTTGCGCTCAAACGATGCATCCCTTATTGCTTTAACCCTTTTGGCAATTTCCGTTAGCGCCCAGTCCCACGATACCTGCTTCCACTCATTAGCGTAAGGCGCCCGGTACATGGGCTCAAGGAGGCGATTTTCATTTTCGATCAATCCGGAAAGTCCGGCTCCTTTGCTGCACAGAGTCCCGCGATTTATCACATGATCCGGATCACCCTCGATGTTGATGACACGACCATCGCCTTTTTTGCTGGTATGTACAATCGCCCCGCATCCCACTGCACAATAAGGACAAATCGTGGTGGTTTCTTTGGCATATTTAGTCTTTAGCATTTGGGCGTGTGCCCTGACCGGCGAAAGGTCAAAGCCCAAACCGCTGGTAGCAAGCCCAGCCGCAGCCACGCCGGAAATTTGGATAAATTTTCTGCGTGTTACCTTCATATGCATATCTACCTCCTTTGCCCCAAGTTGCCGAAATGAATTTTTAATTATAACACTTTAGCGCTTTTAAATATTATTTTCTTGGACAGGATTTACAAGATATTCAGGATTTAAATTATCGTAACTTTTCCTGTTAATCCAAATCTAAATCCTTATACCTTGATACACACCTTCTTCATGTTGTGATTATATTTTATGATTTACTGGCTAAGGAACGTGGACGAATTAACTTCCTCAAGTAGGCGCACAGATTTGGGGAAGTTATTTCGTCCACGTTCCTAACTACAATGAGAGTTGGCTTTGTTTGTGCATTTTATATAAAATCTTGTCTATCCTGTTATCCTGTCAGATTCTTTTCCAAAAGGCTAAATTGTTACTTTCAGTCAAATTACTACCGCCAGAGGCGGTAGAAGGAATACATCTAATGTGTTATGATCCTCGTGGTGTTCAAATACAATTTTACTTGTACATGATTGCATACCTTTTGCTGCTGTCATTCAAACAAAAATGCGAAATACCGCAAACTCCAGGTTCAGAAAATATATCTGTAGAAGAGAAACATCAAGCAATTTGTTCAAATTCTGATAACAATCCTCAAGCAGGAGGATTTTATGTGTGTGGTTTAGTTTCTTTGCTCGGAGGAAGGCTAAAAAAATACTGGAGAATAGGCATTCATTGGCTGATTGCAGTAAAGAATTATTTACTGGAAATCTTTAACGACAACATAGTCCAAAACCTTGCAGCTTATCCATAGCCTGATAAAGCAACAAATGTGCCGAACGGACTGCCACTCGTTTTCAAACACATAATCGCCTGTCCAGACCTCTTCAAATCCCACCTCGCTCTCCACGCGCACAATCTCCCGCTTGGATTCAAAGTCAAAATCCACGGCCCAGTAATCGATCCAGTCAGTGATATTTGATATTAACAGGTCGTTTCTTGATTGTTGTAATATCTTAATATTGCACTGTTTTTAATGAAAAGGCAAGTATTATATAATCCTAAGCGAGATAAGGAAAGCAGAAATATTGGAGCTGTAAATGTGGGAGAATCCATTGATTTTCTTTTGCGATTTTTTCATCATCAATAGCCGTAGAATTCAGGATCCGGCAAAACTGCATGAGAACATAAAAATAATAGTTGTAGGAATTTTCTTTTTTTGACAGGATATGCGGGAAGATCAGAATACCTTAATTTTAAGCACTTATGTCCGCTCGAAGGGCGCTAAGTTCATGACAGAAAAAAATAAAAAACACGTTCCCTGTATTTTAGCTCCAGCCGGAAATAAAGACTCATTTTTAGCTGCTCTTGCAGCAGGGGCGGATGCTGTATATTGCGGTCTTAAAATATTATCCGCTAGAATGGAGGCAAAAAATTTTTCTATTGAAGAACTAATTCCTCTTATTGGGCTTGCCCATGACATGGGAACGAAAGTCTATGTGGCATTTAACTCGTTGTTAAAGCAGGATGATCTTAATATTGCGGGAAGGCTTCTTGAACAGTTGGATAGATTTGCTAAACCTGATGCCCTTATAATACAGGATCTGTCGCTTATAGAGTTAATCAGGCAAACAGGTTTTGCTGGAGAAATCCATTTATCTACACTTGCGAATATAAGCTTTCCAATGGCTTTAAAGCTTGTCCGTAAACAACCCGGAGTCAACCTGGTAGTTGTTCCAAGGGAGCTGAGTATAGATGAAATCAAGGCTATGGCTATGGCCTGCCCAAGTGGCCTTGGTCTTGAAGTGTTTGTTCATGGGGCTCTTTGTTACGGGGTTTCAGGCAGATGTTACTGGAGCAGTTATATGGGCGGTAAAAGCGGGCTCAGGGGCAGATGTGTTCAGCCATGCCGCAGGTTTTATACTCAGGAAAATACCACAAAAAGATTTTTTTCGTGTCAGGATTTAAGCCTTGATGTGCTTGTCAAGATTTTGTTGCCTGTCCCTGAAGTGAAGGTTTGGAAGATTGAAGGTCGCAAAAAAGGTCCACATTATGTTTATTACACAGTCAAGGCCTATCAAATGTTAAGAGATCATGGAAGCGATCCGCAGATGAAGAAAACAGCTATTCAATTGATATCGCGGGCTCTTGGCAGGGAAAGCACACATTTTAATTTTCTGTCACAACGGCCTTATAATCCAGTAAATACAAATGGTCAAACAGCTTCCGGACTTTATATGGGAAGAATAAAAGGTCCTAAGGGAAAACCTTATTTTGTTCCAATAGAGGAGCTTTTGCCTGGCGATATTTTGCGCATAGGATATGAAGATGATCGTTGGCATAGTGTAAACAGGGTCGGCAAATACGTGCCTAAAAGGGGGCGCTTTTATCTTAAGCCGGCTTCAGGAAAAAATGTTTCGTCAGAAGCCCCTGTTTTTCTGATAGACAGAAGGGAAAAGGCCCTTGGAGAGATGATGGCCAAAGTTGAGAATAAGCTCTCCAAAACGCAAGAGGTTAGAGTTGATTCCTCGACATTTAGTATCAGACTTTCAAATAGATATAACAAAAAGCAGAGGGTATTTGAAATTAATGTATTCAGGAAAATGAACAAGAAAAAATCCCAGAATCAGACTGGAATCTGGCTGTATGATGAATTCCAGCAAAAGCTTCATAGCGGCTTTGCGTCTAATGTCTGGTGGTGGCTTCCACCGGTTATATGGCCTGAACATGAGGAAAAATATAAAAAGATCATAGAATTTATATTAAAAAGAGGCGGCCGTAATTTTGTCCTGAATATTCCCTGGCAGATGGCCTTTTTTAAGGAACAGAAAAATTTAAATCTATGGGCAGGGCCATTTTGCAATATAACAAATACGCTGGCCATAGATTCCCTGGCTAATTTGGGCTTTGCCGGAGTTATTGTCAGCCCTGAGTTGGGCCGAAAAGATTATTTGCAATTACCGGAGCACAGTCCTCTTCCTTTGGGTATTGTAATATCCGGCAACTGGCCTCTTAGTATTTCACGCTTTCTGGCAGAAGATGTTAAAACAGAGCATTTATTCAGCAGCCCAAAGGGAGAGCAGGCCTGGGTAAAAAAATACGGATCAGACTTCTGGGTATATCCAAATTGGGAGTTGGATCTCAGCGATAAAAAGGAAATGCTTAAAAAAGCTGGTTACAGTTTTTTTGTACATATTATAGAACCGTTGCCGGAAGCCGTTAAGATGAAAAGAAGACCCGGGCTCTGGAATTGGGATTTGGAGCTTGGTTGAGTACGGTTTACGGTTTACAGTTAACGGTTGATCAAAACATAAAACCGTTAACTGTAAACCGACAACCGTGAACCGTCACATTACTTTTTCTCGTCTTTAACTTCCTCAAAATCGGCATCTACCACATCTTCATCTGTGGATGAAGAAGCCCCTGCCTGTTGTGCACTTTCAGCGCCGGTGCCTGCTTGCTGTTCTCCAGCCTGAGATGCAGATGCCTGTTGATACATGGCTTCAGCCAGTTTATGTGAAGACTGGGTTAATTCATCGCTCAACCGCTTGATCTCCGCTTCATCATCCCCTTCCATTGCTTTTTTAAGCTGGCTTGTTGTATCCTCAATCCTGGCCTTAGTGGCACTGTCAACCTTGTCTCCAAGGTCTTTCAAGGATTTTTCAGTTGAATAGATCAAAGCGTCGGCAGTATTGCGGGCGTCTACCAAAGATCTTTTCTTTTTGTCGTCTTCTGCATGAAGTTCCGCATCTTTTACGAGATTGTTTATTTCTTCCTTTGACAAACCGGAAGAGGCAGTAATCTGGATTGACTGCTCCTTAGCTGTAGCCATATCCTTTGCAGATACGTTCACTATACCATTGGCATCTATATCAAAGGTTACTTCTATTTGAGGCACACCCCTTGGCGCTGGTGGAATCCCAACGAGTTCAAAGCGTCCAAGGGTTTTGTTGCCGCCAGCCATTTCCCTTTCTCCCTGCAGAACATGAATAGAAACCGCAGGCTGGCTGTCTGCAGCAGTTGAGAAAATCTGGCTCTTTTTAGTAGGAATTGTTGTGTTCTTTTCAATCAGCTTTGTCATAACTCCGCCCAATGTCTCGATTCCAAGAGAAAGGGGCGTAACATCGAGGAGGAGAACATCCTTAACATCTCCTTTAAGCACCCCTCCCTGAATGGCTGCCCCCACCGCAACAACTTCGTCCGGGTTAACGCCTTTGTTAGGTTCTTTAGCAAATAATTTTTTAACTCTCTCCTGGACAGCCGGCATACGAGTCATGCCGCCAACAAGTACAATCTCATCAATATCTTTTGGAGAGAGGCCTGCATCTTTAAGTGCAACTTGGCATGGTTTCTCCAGTTTGTCGAGCAAATCACTTACAAGCGCTTCAAGTTTGGCTCTTGATATTTTTATGTTAAGGTGCTTAGGCCCACTGGCGTCGGCGGTTATGAATGGCAGATTTACATCTGTTTCCATTGATGTGGATAGTTCCATCTTAGCTTTTTCTGCAGCTTCTTTCAGGCGCTGAAGAGCCATTTTGTCGTTTCTTATATCAATACCCTGGTCTTTTTTGAATTCGTCTGCGATATAATCGATAAGTCGAAGGTCGAAATCTTCTCCACCGAGATGGGTATCACCATTTGTAGATTTTACTTCAAAGACACCTTCTCCAATTTCAAGTATGGATATATCAAATGTACCGCCGCCAAGATCAAAGACGCCAATTTTTTCTTCACCTTTTTTATCCATACCATAAGCAAGTGATGCAGCAGTCGGTTCGTTTATAATTCTTAAAACATTCAGGCCTGCAACCTTTCCTGCGTCCTTGGTTGCCTGGCGCTGGCTGTCATTAAAATAGGCAGGCACGGTAATTACTGCGTCAGATACCGTTTCTCCGAGAAATTCCTCCGCTGTTTTCTTTATATTTGACAGTATAAAAGACGATATTGCTGCAGGGCTGTGTTGCTTCCCACGAAGATTTATTCGTATATCACCATTGCTTGCCTGCTCAAGTTTGTAAGGAAGTATTTTAATATCATTTTGTACTTCAGGTGAAGCAAACTTCCGCCCTATAAGTCTCTTCACAGCAAAGACCGTATTCTCCGGATTTGTGATTGACTGCCTCTTTGCAATCTGGCCTACCAATCTTTCACCACTTTCTGTAACAGCAACAATAGAAGGAGTTGTACGCCCTCCCTCGGTGTTGGTTATTACCTTTGCTTCACCCCCTTCCATTATAGCCACACATGAATTTGTGGTGCCAAGATCTATTCCTATTATCTTGCCCATTGTTTTCCTCCTTGTAATTATATATAATCTGCTTGTTATTTTTTTTCTTTTGACATGGAGACTACAACCGTTGCCGGTCTTAGTAATCTTTCATTTATTATATATCCTTTTTGAAGCTCATTTATGACTGTATTGTGTGGGAATTCATCGTTTTCCTGCTGCATAACAGCTTGATGAAAATTTGGATCAAAAGGCTTTCCCAGTGATTCAACCTGTTTTACACTAAATTTTTCAAAAATTTTAAGTAATTCTTTAAGGGTCATATCAATCCCTTCAATTAGACCATTATTTGAGTTCCCTTCATCTTTTGACGAATTTATTGCCCGTTCCATATTGTCAACGACTATAAGCAATTCCTTAATTAAGGATTCATTTGCGAACTTTTTGAACTCAGACATTTCGCGAGCAGATCGTTTTTTGTAATTTTCGAATTCAGCAGAAACTCTTAAGAAGCGATCATATGTTTCTTTGGCCTCCTTTTCTAGAGATTTGATCTTTGTTTCCATCTCCTTTAAAGGATCAGTGGCCTCGCCTTTTTTTTCTTTGTCCAAATCCTTTTTTGTGGATATTTTATTATCTGTACTGCGCTTATCAGTTTCAGCTTTTTTTTTTATTTTCTTTTTATCGTCGGTCATCAGATAGAGTTGCTCCTATAAACTTTCAGATAAATAATTTCACTGTGTTATCATTCGTCGACGTATAACTAATACGCCTTCCTTCTTCTGGCCTTGTGAAATTAATTATCTGAAAGTTTATATGTTATTTTCACACTTTTTTCAGGGCCGGAAGTTTGAACAAAAAATAATGCTATATGTAAGAATGTCAAGGTGTTTATTAAAAGGGCTGGTTGTATGGTTGTGCACCCTCTATCGAATCTTTTTCTGAAACATTTAAGCCAAAACTCAACCGGGATCAATCCACGACACAGACTGTATCACTTATCGCTGCTTCCTTCCGGATCTGACGAGGTTCGTGAGTGTCTGTTGCGTAGCGACCGGTCAGGATGACTCGAAAACGTCCAGGATAAAACCCTTTAGAGGGAATTCAGCCCCGCATTAAGCGGATTTCGGGAATAGGGCACCGCTAGCTCCCCGCCTAGCACAACCATATGTATAAAATAATTCATAAAATAATTTTTTCAAGGGCAAACATTTATAATAATTTGAAAAATGTTAATTATGAGTTATATTAGGTTTATATAACTTTTTATGTAACCGTTCACGGCTTGAAGCTTGAAATTGGAAAGTAGAAATTGGGGAGAGATTAAAGCTGTTTCATGCTATCACCACTCAAAGATTACAAAAACAGATTGATAAAAACCGTAGAGGCAACCATTAAGGCTCACAATATGATTGGGACAGGGGATTCAGTTCTGGTTGGTGTGTCAGGCGGGCCTGATTCCGTAGCTCTGCTTCATATTATACTCTCATTGACTCAACGATTTTCCCTTAGAGTCGGTGTTGCTCACTTAAATCACTGTCTCAGGCAAAAAGATTCAGACGATGATGCTGAGTTTGTTGCATCTCTTGCACGCAAACTTGATTTGCCTTGTTATATTAAAGAGGAAGACGTTCGTAAATATCGACATGAAAAAAAGTTGTCTTTAGAAGAAGCGGCAAGAATTGTTCGCTACAGATTTTTTGAAAGTATCGCAGAGAAATACATGTTCAACAAGATTGCTCTCGGTCATAATGCTGATGATAATGCAGAGCTTGTAATAATGCATTTATTGCGGGGAAGCGGTCCCGTTGGTATTTCAGGAATACCACCGGTAAGGAATGGAAAAATTATTCGTCCTTTAATAAAATTAACCAAATCTGAAATACTTGAATTCCTGGCGGTTAATGGATTAAAGTTTGTTTTAGACAAGTCAAATAATGACCAGAGATATCTTCGGAACAGAATCCGTCATCATTTAATACCACATTTAAGATCTTCTTATAATAAAAGGATAGTGGAAACTATTAACCGTTTTGCATCAATTATAAGATCTGAAGAGGAATGGATAGATGATTTAATAAAGCCCATATTCAATAAATCTGTTCTAACTGCCGAGAATAATTCAGTTACCCTTTCAATCTCTTCAATTAATAAATTGCATATTGCGGCCCGGAGGAGAATTATAAGAAAAGCAATTGCAGAAATAAAAGGAAATTTGAGGCGCATTAACTTTTCGCACATAGATTCCGTTAGTTCCCTTTTAAATAGCGGACATGCTTTTGGCCATATCGACCTTCCCGATCGTATTTGGATTAAACGAGATGAAGATACTGTTTCCTTTTCAAGGGAAAAAATGGTATTGCGTGACCTGGACAAGAAATTAAGAGATGAGAATAAACTTTCATTTGAATACAGGATATTAAAACCTGAAGCCGGCTTCAAAGAAGAGACATTTCCCAGATACTTATTAATTAAGGAACTTGGTTTAAATATTGAATTTTCTAAGATTGACATTGAAAATTTGTCAGATATCCGTTGCGTTGGACATAATATTGCTTTTTTTGATATGGATAAACTTAGCTTCCCTTTGGTTTTAAGAAACTTTCGACCTGGTGACAGGTTTCAACCATTTGGTATGTCAGGAACACAGAAGGTAAAAAAATATTTTATTAATAATAAGGTTACAAGAGCTCAGCGCGCTAAATGCCCGATACTGCTTAGTCATGAAAAAATAATGTGGGTTGTCGGTTACAGAATAGATGATTTTTTTAAAGTAAAACAATCAACAAGAAATATACTTAAAATGGAAGTTTTTCTTGCCTAATATACAATTATGATTAATATAATGAAACCTTGAACCCTAAATTTTACATTTTTGGAGGAAATGTCTTTTGAACCCATTTTATAAAAACATTGCTTTATGGCTTGTCATTACGTTGCTGATGATAATGCTTTATAATCTTTTTAATCAGCAGCAAGTGCCTGAAGGAAAAATTAGCTATACGGAATTTCTTGCAATGGTCGATGAAGAGCGAATTGAAGGGGTCGTTATTCAAGGCCAGGAACTCTTTGTAACAGATATAAACCGTAATCGTTTTAAAGTGTTTGCGCCTCAGGACAGCGATCTTATCAAGATGCTCAGGCAAAAGGGCGTAGCCATTAATGCAAAGCCACCATCAGAGTCACCCTGGTACATGTCTCTTCTTGTTTCATGGCTTCCTATGATTGTACTCATTGGAATTTGGATATTTTTTATGCGTCAAATGCAGGCTGGTGGCGGCAAGGCGCTTTCATTCGGGAAGAGTCGTGCTCGTCTTCAATCAGACCAGGCTCCTAAAGTAACCTTTGAAGATGTTGCCGGAATTGATGAAGCAAAGGAAGAATTGGGAGAAATTATTGATTTTCTCAAAGAACCCAAGAAGTTTACACGTCTTGGTGGACGAATACCTAAAGGGGTCCTTCTTATGGGACCGCCGGGAACAGGAAAAACTCTTTTGGCGCGAGCTATTGCCGGCGAAGCCGGGGTGCCTTTTTTTAGTATAAGCGGTTCTGATTTTGTTGAGATGTTTGTCGGAGTAGGGGCATCGCGTGTAAGAGATCTTTTTGTCCAGGGTAAAAAGAACGCTCCGTGCATTATCTTTATTGATGAGCTAGATGCCGTTGGAAGGCACAGAGGAGCCGGTCTCGGTGGAGGACATGACGAAAGAGAACAGACTTTAAATCAACTTCTGGTTGAGATGGATGGATTTGAATCAAATGAAGGCGTCATATTAATATCCGCTACAAACAGGCCTGATGTTCTTGATCCTGCTCTATTGCGTCCCGGCCGTTTTGATAGACAGGTCGTTGTTTCACTTCCGGATATTAAAGGCCGTGAAGAAATTCTTAAAGTTCACATGAAGAAAACACCAATTGCATCCGATGTGTCCCCAATTATTCTTTCAAAGGGAACACCGGGATTTTCCGGGGCTGATCTGGAAAACCTTGTCAATGAAGCTGCTCTGCTTGGCGCTAAAAGAAATAAAGAAAAGGTTGATATGTCTGACCTTGAAGATGCAAAAGACAAGGTTTACATGGGGCTTGAGCGCAAATCTAAAGTAGTAAGGGAGGAGGACAGGAAAGTAACGGCATATCACGAAGGCGGCCATGCTCTTGTATCTCGTTTCCTGCCGGGAGCGGATCCGGTTAACAAAATTACAATTATTCCAAGGGGACGTGCAGCGGGTATTACCTGGTTTTTACCGGAAGAGAGAGATTTTAAATTTAAGGATCAGTTGGAAAACGAGTTGACCGTTTCCTTTGGAGGAAGAGTTGCAGAAGATATTATTTTTAACCGTATAAGCACAGGGGCAGCCAACGATATCAAACAGGCGACGGATATTGCCCAGAAAATGGTGCGGTCATGGGGCATGAGTGAAGAGCTGGGACCGCTTTCTTATGGCAAGGGTGAAGAACAGGTTTTTCTGGGTCGTGAAATATCACACCCAAGAGATTATTCCGAAGAAACAGCCAGAAAAATTGATGAAGAAGTAACTATTCTGATCAAGACTTCATACAAACATGCAAAGAAAATTCTGAATGAGAATATAGATATCCTCCATAAGTTGGCAGAACTTCTGCTTGAAAAGGAAACTGTCAAAGGAGATGAGCTTGATGATTTAATTCGTTCCATGCGACCGGATATTGAGCTTTCATAAGATGAAATAGGCATCCTTCATTTGTAAGTTTATACTTTTTAAAGGTTAAAAAAGTGTCAACTACTTTTGCTCTGTTTTGAAAGATACAATGAATTCATATAAACTTTCATGGGGTTCTCACAGCCTTTTGCTTGGTAATCGTACGTGTATTATGGGCATTTTAAATGTGACCCCTGATTCTTTTTCAGATGGAGGACTTTTTTTTTCATGTGATGCAGCGGTGGCTCACGGCGAAAAACTGGCTGAGGCCGGCGCTGATATAATTGACATAGGAGGCGAATCCACACGGCCATTTTCCGAGCCTGTATCTATTGAAGAGGAGGGTCGGCGTGTTTTGCCGGTTATTGAAAAACTTGCGAAACGTGTTTCAATTCCTATCTCAATTGATACAACAAAGGCAAGTATGGCGAGAGAGGCTATTGAATCCGGCGCCTCTATTATCAACGATATAAGCGCCATGTACAGTGACCCTGATATGATGGGCGTTGCAGCAAAATATGGAGTTCCGGTAGTAATTATGCACATGAAGGGCGCTCCAAAAACAATGCAGGTTTCTCCTCACTATGACAATCTTATAGAAGAGATCAAAGAATTTCTTGAAAAAGCAATTGACAGAGCTGAAAAAAACGGAATTGCAAAGTCTAAAATAATAATAGATCCTGGAATTGGGTTCGGCAAGACAGTTGAACATAATCTTCTTATAATTAAGTATCTGAATAAATTTAAAACTCTGAATAATCCTATTTTGATAGGGCCTTCAAGAAAATCATTTATTCGAAATATTCTTGAGGGCATCCGCGACGGTGATACCAGACTTGAAATGCCGGAGCTTGAAACAGGAACTCAGGCAGCGATTGCCGCTGCGGTTTTAAAAGGCGCTCACATTGTAAGGGTTCATGACGTTGGTAGGGCACGTTCGACATTGGAACTGATTGATTCAATTAGAAGCGTTCGCTATGATAAATCATAATTTTTTGTCTATTTTTCGTCACAGAATCATTAAATGGGTTATTCTGTGTTTTTTTTTAGTTAGTTGCTTTTTTTTACTATGGCATGATTCACCTTTTCAAGAAACAGATATATTCATCCCAATAGATCTTGGTGAAATCCCTGACGGGTTATCAATAACCGACCCTCCATTAAAAGGAATAGAAGTACGTATCAGGTGCCCTGAATCATTGGTTAAAACTCTTTCTAAAATCAAGTCGCGATATTTGCTTGATCTTTCTGATATAAATGAAGGAGTCAATAATATTCCAATAAGAAAAGATGGTATTAAACTTCCCAGTGGAATCTCTATTATAAATATAACTCCGTCCTTTTTGATTGTAAAAGTTGAAAAAGAGCTTAAAAAAGAGTTGCCGGTTATAGTTTCTTTTTCAGGCAAACCGGCTCCTGGTTTTTTTACACATGCGGTTACCAGGCCATCCTCAGTGATATTGAAAGGTCCTGAAAATATTCTTGGATCAATTGAAAAGATATTTACAAAGCCTATTGATGTTAACGGTCTGTCAGAATCCTTTAAAAAGGAGATATCGCTTGATCTGCCTGGATGTCTTGATATTATTTCTTTTTCAGGAATCATTCTCGCCGAAGTATTTATTGAAGAACAAATTGTGGCAAGAGAATTTAAAAATATTCCTGTTAAAGGGAAAGATTCTACTTACACATTCAGTATTACACCTCCTGTTATAGATATTGAAATAAAAGGCCCTGTTAATGTACTTGAAAAGTTTTATCAAGACAATGGATTGGAAGTCTGCGTAGATCTTAAAGGATTAAAACCAGGTGTTTATGTTAAACATGCGTCAATAATTTTGCCTGTTAAAACTATCCTTGTATGGGTAAAACCAGAAATATTTACAGTAAAAATAAAGTAACTACTCAGGTTCACGGTTCAGGGTTCAAGGGTTCACGGTTCGAGGCTGGAGAGCCCTGCCTGACGACGGCAGGTTATTGTCGTGTCATGCGTGAAATATCGTATCAGACACTCGTCATTCCCACGAAGGTGGGAATCCATTATTTCTGGCTACCTCGGCGCTTCTGGATTCCCGCTTCCGCTGGAATGACACTCATCTTTACGACATTATATAGATGACAGGACACTATGATGAAAATTGAATGCTTTGAAGATATTGAGACAACCAACCGTGAACCGTGAACTGTGAACCTAACAACCTATGTGGTTATAATGCTTCTCGTTATAGATGTTGGAAATACAGACACCGTAATTGGTATTTACAATGGCAAGGAACTGGTAAAAGACTGGAGAATAAGAACTGTAAATACAATAACGGAAGATGAATTCAATGTTATCGCAGTCAATCTTTTTACGGGAAGTGATATAAAATCTAAAGATATCAGCAGCATTGTCATTTCCTGCGTTGTTTTGCCTTTGGTAGGCATTCTTGATTCTTTTTGCCGTAAATACTTAGGTCGGCATCCATTATGGGTAGATGCAAAGTCTGTCAATATCATGCCGATACTTTACAATAATCCTGATGAGGTGGGGGCAGACAGAATTGCCAATTCAGTTGCTGCATTTGAAAAGTATAAAACCAGCCTGATTGTAGTTGATTTTGGTACGGCAACAACCTTTGATGCAATTTCAGAAGATGGTGATTACCTGGGTGGAGCAATATGCCCAGGAATCAAGATTTCCGCTGAAGCTCTGTTCTTAAAGGCATCCAAACTCCCAAGGGTTGAGATCTTTTCTCACCCGAAAAAAATTATAGGTAAAGATACAGCGAGTAGCATAAGATCTGGTATTATTTATGGATATGCAGGTCTTGTGGATGGGATAGCAAGGCGAATGAAGATTGAAATGGGCACTGCTCCCAAGGTGATAGCTACAGGGGGGCTATCGGATCTTATGGCTGATGTTTGTGACAGCATAGAAGAGGTTGAACCCTTACTGACTCTTGAAGGGCTGCGCATTATATACGAAAAGTGCAAGATCAGACATTGCCGGTTTTAGCCAGCGATTCTTTAAATACGTGATAAAATGCAGTGTTGTCGGCTACACTACGCTTGAGAATTTTTTGCATTTCATCAACATTATTTACGTTGACAATGATATTGACACTTTTGTTGAAGGCCATCATGTCGTCCATGGTGCGAAAGCGGTTGGTGACAAGGGCCAAAAAGATGTTGCGTCTCGTGTCCATAGCAAGTTGAGCCATGTATTTAAGGATATCATTCTTGTCAGGATCCTGAGTATCGAATAATTCGTTTAGCACCACCAGGTCAAAAACATGAAAGCGCATCTGCTTGAGAGCTTCAACTGCTGACTTTGGTTCCATGGTATTATATTTCATCTTCTCCAGAGCTATTCTGATCTTAGCCCTGCTGGCTGGGTCAGGTTCACACAAAAGAGCTGTTTCTACACCCTCTTCTACAAAATCAAAAGGCTTTTCAGAAGCATCATAAATGCCGCAAACTACCTCGTCGAATATTGTTTTTTCCAGATCAGGTTTCGGTTTGGCGGTTACGGCCTGGGTCTTTTCGGGCGATGAAGAAGCATCTGGCCGGGTATCTATGGAAATTTTATTCTTACACTTTGGGCAGGTGAGCGAAAAGATTTTTCCTTTTGGAATCTTTTCATCCGGAATTTTGAATTTACTTTGACACTGTTTGCATATAACTTCCATAATATTTGTCTCTTACTCTTTCTTGTTTTTTCTATACTCTGTGTCCACTTCCAGATCCTCAATATCGGTAGTAGCCTCGCCACGGGCGCTCTTTACCGAGTCGATTCCACGGCCGACTATACCCTTACGGGAAGCATAAGCCATAGCTGTATCTTCGGTAATAAGGCCCTTTTCGTACAAATTTACGATGTAATCATCAAAAGTAATCATACCAAACGCCTTTCCTGCCTGTATGATTTCGTAAAATGTTTTTCCCTCGGATTCTCCGTGCAAAATCGTATCTTTAGTCCGGAGGTTGGAACCCATGATCTCAAAGGCCGCCACGCGACCGCCGCCTACTTTGGGAAGAAGTCTTTGGCACACTATCCAGCGGACTGTATCGGCAAGCCGGATGCGAATCTGCTTCTCTTCCTCAGTATTGAACATACCTAGGAAGCGGTTAATAGTTTGTCCGGCGTCCACTGTGTGGAGAGTGCTTACTACCAGATGGCCTGTCTCGGCTGCGCTGAGGCCGATCTCAACAGTTTCCCTGTCACGCATCTCACCGACCAGTATTACCTTTGGGGCCTGGCGGAGAGCAGCCCGTAAACCTCTGGCAAAACTGTCGAAATCAGTTCCCATCTCTCTCTGGTTGAAAGTAGCCTTTTTGTGCGGGTGCTGAAATTCCACAGGGTCTTCAAGCGTTAATATGTGGACTGATTTGCTTTCGTTAATTTCATTAAGTACTCCGGCCAGAGAAGTAGATTTTCCGCTTCCTGTGGAACCGGTCACCAGAATAATCCCGTTTTTTTCCTGGGCCAGCTTGTAGAATGCCTCGGGAAGTGCCAGTCCCTTGCAGGTTGGAATTTCGGTTTCGAGTTTTCGGAGGACAATGGAGTAGTTGCTTTGCCTGGAAAAAATATTCACCCTGAAACGTGCTTTGCCTGGAAGTTCATAAGACAGATCGCACGATCCCTCTCTTAAAAGGATATCTGTAAGACGTCTGTCCTGGTTAATCAGGTTCAGAGCAAAAATTTCAGTCTGAAACGGTGTGAGTTCATGAAAAGGAGGATCCATCTCTACCCCGGTAAGCTCGCCCGAACTCTCTACCTGAAACGGCCTGCCGGCAGTGATGTTAAGGTCTGAGACATTGCCGAATGCATCAAGCATCCTGGTAAGTATGTGGTCGATTTCCTGCTTTTTCATGAAATAACCTATCCTAAAATTATGCGACCTGTGCGGTTAGCTTTTAGCCATTAGCTGTTAGGAACGCTAACAGCTAATGGCTAAACCGCACAGGTCGAAATTATGCTTCGGTGAAATCTGTTGGGGGCTTTTTCAGAAAAAGCCTGAATTTTGACTTATCATTAGCTTTGGCGTAAGCTTCTTCAGGACTTATCATTTTTTTGGTATACATTTCCATTATAGCGTCATCTAAAAGCTGCATGCCGTATTTTTTTCCTGTCTGAATCATTGAAGCAATCTGATAGGTTTTTCCTTCTCTTATCAGATTTCTGACCGCAGGAGTTGCAATCAATATTTCAAGAGCAGCACAACGTCCCTTTTTGTCAATTCTCTTAAACAGTACCTGTGCAATGATAGCTCTGAGTCCGTCAGAAAGCGTGGAACGTATCTGTGACTGTTCGCTTGCAGGAAAGACCTCAATAATACGATCAACTGTTTTAGCAGCGCTGGAAGTATGCAATGTACCGAAAACAAGATGTCCTGTAGATGCGGCTTCTATGGCAAGCGATATAGTTTCAAGGTCCCTCATTTCACCAACCAGAATAATGTCCGGATCCTCACGTAAAGCGCCGCGCAGAGCTGCGCTAAATGATTTAGTATGAAGACCGACCTCACGGTGGTTTACAATACAAGCCTTGCTTTTATGAACAAATTCGACTGGATCTTCGACAGTAATTATATGATCCTTACGGCTATGGTTTGCCACATCAATTATTGCTGCCAATGTGGTCGATTTGCCGCTACCTGTAGGACCTGTTACTACGATGAGACCTCTTGGAAGTGATGCCAGCCTGGGTATTACAGGAGGAAGGCCCAGTTGTTCAGCGGTCAATATTGTAGCTGGAATTTCTCTGAAAACTGCAGCAGCACCATTTTTCTGCATAAAAAAATTTGCTCTATATCTGGCAAGGCCAGGTATTTCATAGCCGAAGTCAACATCTCCTGTCTCTTCAAATATCTTGACCTTGTCTTCGGGCGCAATCTCATAGAGCATGCTTTTCAGCTCATCAGTATCCAGTATCTTATATTTGACCCTTTCTATATCTCCTCTTATTCTGAGTGCCGGTGGTTGTCCTGCAACAAGATGAAGGTCTGAAGCGCCCTGATCATGCATCAATTTGAAAAATGCATCTATTTTTGCCATTTGCTACTCCAATCAGTCTATGCACTTGAATAGTTAAGTTTTTTTAGTAATTTCAATTTAGAGTCCTCTTCATCCGATGTTTCCATATTTTCTTTTCCAATTTCAAGAAGTTTTGAATGAGTCTCTATTACAGAACGGATTTGAACTTCGATTTGCATGCGCTGTCTTTTAAGTTCAGCTATATCTTCATGCAACTGCGCCAGCCTGCTATGTGCCCTGTTGAGTGTTTTTTCCGCTTTGACTTCTGCGTCAGCTATGACTAATTCGGCTGATTTTCTAGCATTTTTCTTCATTTGCTCAAGGACTTTCTGAGAATTAAGTATAGCGCGCTTAAAGGTTTCTTCGCGTTCCTTGTATCCCTGACTTTCAAGCTTTCGCAGTCTAACTTTCTCATGCAGGGTCTCGTTTTCATGCTGCAATGAAGCAAAAGAATCAGCAATTTGTTCAAGAAATTTATCTACCTCACGGATATCAAATCCTCTAAATTTAACCTTGAACTGCTGTTGTTGAATATCAAGTGCTGTGGTTTTCATTATATCACCTATAATAAATTAGCAGACAGTCTTATTAAGCTGCTTACAACAAAAGTTCGTAAGAAAATTACTCCGAGCAAGACAATAATTGGAGAGAAGTCAATACCTCCGAAACTAACAGGTATGAATGCTCGAACGCGATATAAAGCAGGTTCTGTAACATTATGGATAAAACGAACAATAGGATTGAAGGGATCCGGATTAACCCAGGAGAGTATGGCTCTTGCTATAACAATCCACATGAATAGAAGTAAAACAAGGTCAAGAACCTTTGCGATTGCCATTAACAGATACCCAATTACATACATAAATATAAAAGCCTTTCGTTTAATTTGCTAAGCTATCAAAAAAATATATAGAAAATCAAATATATTCTTAAAGATTAAGTTAAGAAATATCAAGCAAAATCATTGACAGATCAAAGGTGCAGTCGTAAAAAGTATAAGTGAAGTACATTACGACGAAGGAGGCAGTGTGTCGAAAATTAACAAGAAAATTGCTTTTATTGGTGCCGGAAACATGGGAGAAGCATTCGTGGGTGCTCTTATTCAGACCGGAATTTTTTCTCCGTCAATGATTTATGCTAGTGATATCAGTGAAAAGCGGCTTGATATTCTTAATAAGACTTATGGTATTTCTGTAATGCAAAATAATTTTAAAGTTTTTTCGGAATGCGAAATTATAGTTATTGCAGTAAAACCTCAACATATATATCAGATTCTCTCACAAATTTCAGAGCATGAAGGCTACCGGATACCAAATCGAAAGATAGTTATTTCTATTGCAGCAGGAATTCCTTTACGTAAAATTGAGGCTTTACTTTACAATTCTCTTGATAATGATTCTATAGAAAAATTGCCGATAATAAGAGTAATGCCAAACACGCCGGCCCTGGTCCTGGCAGGAATGTCCGGCATGAGCGCCAATAAATATACCAAAGCAGAAGATTTAAACACAATAAAGATAATTCTTGAAGCTATAGGCAAAGTAATTGAATTTCAAGAAGAAGACCTGGATGCAGTTACCGCTCTTTCCGGTTCAGGGCCTGCATATGTTTTTTATATTGCTGAAGCTATGATAGAGGGAGGTATCAAAGTCGGACTGAAGCCGGATAAGGCCGCCATGCTGACAGTTGCAACTATACAGGGTGCCCTTAAACTCATGGAAGAAAGCAACGAATCTCCTGAAATTTTGCGCCGGAAGGTGACTTCTCCAGGAGGAACTACTGAAGCGGCTTTCAAGGTTTTGGAGAAAAACAGAGTTAAACAAAATGTAATAGAGGCTATAAAGGCAGCCACAATACGCTCAAAAGAGTTAAGCCGGTAGGGATTAAACCATGTTTATTGAGACGATAACATATCCAGCAGCTTTTTTTGCAGGACTTCTTTCTTTTTTTTCCCCTTGTATCCTGCCGATTATCCCATCATATTTTACTTTTATAACGGGTTTTTCCATAGAAGAGTTGACTACGGACTGTAATGCAGAAATTAGAAGGAAAGTATTTTTATCAACCGTATCATATGTTTTAGGTTTTTCTTTTGTTTTTGTGCTTATGGGAGCTTCAGCTTCATTGTTTGGAAATATCATTTACAAGTATAGTAATTTTATAAGAATAACGGGTGGTATTTTAATAATAATATTTGGGATGCACTTAATCGGCTTAATCCGCATCCGTCAACTTTATCATGAAAAACGGATTCACATAGTTAAAAAACCGTTACATTTTTTAGGGCCTTTTATAATTGGTATGGCTTTTGCCGCGGGCTGGAGCCCTTGCATAGGTCCTTTATTAGGCTCAATACTTGTTCTTGCCAGCAATCAGGAGAATGTATGGCAGGGAGTTATGCTTCTTGTAGCATATTCCGCAGGACTGGCAATGCCTTTTGTTTTGGTGTCTATATTTGTTAATTTTATGCTTAAATTTATCAAAAAAGCATCTAAGGTTTTAAATTATGTAAATATTTTTGCAGGTATTTTTCTTATTCTTATCGGCCTGTTTCTTATATCAAACAAAATGTATCTATTAACTTTTTTTGGATAAAACGATGAAAAATATATTTAAATACGCTTGTTTTTTAACAGTAATAATTTTTATTTTATCTTCGCTTTCTGTCAGTTTTGCTTCTTCAAAACGCATAAACTGGTATACATACAAACAAGGGCTTGAGCTGAACAAAAAAGAGGGCAAAAAGATATTTTTATACTTTTATGCTGACCAGTGTACTTACTGCAAAAAAATGGATAAGGAAACGTTCAATGATTATTCAGTTGCTTCCTATATAAATGACAACTTTATTCCCATAAAGGTAAACTCTGACAGAGAGGTTAAGATAGCGTTGGCTTTTGGCGTAAGAGGGTTGCCATCTACCTGGTTTATTGCAGAAAATGGAGAAAGAATTAGTAACTTGCCTGGTTACATACCTCCTAAAAGTTTGCTTAATATTCTTAAATATATAAATACAGATAGTTTTAAAGAGATGGCCTTTAGAAAATTTATGGGGAATATGTAACTGCTTTGGGTTTTACAATGAGTTATGGAATTTTAGGACGTTGCTTTGAAAACCAATAAAGATATCTTTTTATCAGACGTATTGCAATAGAGACTATTACTCCCGCACTCATCACTACCATAAGGACAGGCACCCAGATATATTCATTGTATTCTGTTTTTTCAACCGCCTCTAATATGCCGGCAATGCCAAACAGAAAGACAAGCGACATGAATCCAACAACTGTATAACAAGCCTTTTCAGTATCATACCACGGTACTATTACTTTTCTGAATAATGGATTTTGGTCGAGGGGCATATTACTCCTTTAGTATTTCAAAAATAATTATAACATGCAATCCATTGATAGATCAAGATGTGGAATTAAATTATGACAAAAAAAAGATTGATGAACAGATGGTTAATCAGCTTTTTTTCCTTCAGCGTATTTCTTGGCAATATTTGGGGGTGTGCTTTGCCTGTAAAGAAGCTTTTTATAAAAGATATATCAGAATCATTTGAAGTGGGCACCATTATTTCTGCAAAAACCGGCAAGCCTGTATCTTATGAGTATCTCATTAATGATCTTGAAGATGTCCAGGTAATTTATGTCGGAGAAAGGCATAATGACCCATCACATCATGATATTCAGCTTAGATTAATCAAAGAAATTTTCAAGTCGCATCCATATATTGCTGTAGGCATGGAAACATTTGATCGATCATACCAGCAGATTCTTTATCTTTGGTCTGATGGTGAACTGAATGAAAAAGAATTTATGGAAAAAATGCACTGGTACGCTAACTGGAGGTTTGATTTTGAATTATATAAGGATATTCTACTTTTTCTAAAAAATAACAAAATAAGAATAGTTGGTCTTAATCTTCCTTTCCATATTCCGCCAAAGATAGCCATTGGCGGAATCGAGAGCCTTTCTGACGATGAAAAGAAAAACCTTCCAAAGGAAATAGACACCTCAAACGTCGGCCACAAAGCCTATTTAGAAAAAATATTCGAGGAACACAAAGTCAAAGGAAGGGAAAAATTTGAGAATTTCTATATGGCCCAATGTGTATGGGAAGAGATGATGGCTGAATCAATCTCACAAAATTTGAAGGGGAATCCGATGATAGTGCTTGTTGGAAATGGTCATATTGTGCATAAATTTGGAATTCCAGACAGAGCATTTCGCCGCACGGAAGCTTCGTTTAAAACTATCTTTCTCGCACCGGCAGGCAGTGGAGCTGAAGCCGAACTTTCTTTTGCAGATTATATTTGGGTAACCCCTTCGATTAATAAGCACCATATGGGGCGGAGACCTCATGGTCACAGATAATGTCCGAACGAAAAATAGTATGAAAAAAAGAGCATCACAAAAAGTTCTGGTTACAGGTGGCGGAGGCTTTTTAGGAGGAGCAATAGTTAATCTGCTGGTGGAAAGAGGCGACCATGTCCGAAGCTTTTCCCGCAGCTATTACCCGGAGCTTGCATCAACTGGAGTAGAACAGTTTCAGGGAGATATCGCTGATAAAACCTCTGCAGCAAATGCATGCCGGGGAGTTGATCTTGTATTTCATGTTGCAGCTAAAGCCGGTGTATGGGGAGCTTATTCCGATTATTACAGAACCAATGTTACAGGAACTCAAAATATTATTGAGGCCTGTAAAAAACATAATGTTTCAAAACTCGTCTATACAAGCTCGCCAAGCGTTATATTTGATGGAACAGATATGGAAGGTGTAAATGAATCCTGTCCATACCCAACCAATTATAATGCATACTATCCAAAAACAAAAGCCCTTGCCGAACAGGCTGTAAGAGCTGCCGGTGCCGATCTATTAACTGTAATACTAAGACCGCATTTGATATGGGGTCCAAAAGACAGCCATATAGTTCCAAGAATTATTTCAAGAGCAAAACAGCTATTAATAGTCGGTAACGGCAAAAATCTTGTGGATACGATTTACATAGACAATGCTGCTTATGCCCATATTCTCGCTGCAGAAAAACTGGATGAAAATCCAAGTATTTCAGGAAACATTTATTTCATCAGCCAGGGAAAACCTGTTTTATTATGGGAAATGATAAACAACATTTTAAAAGCAGGCGGGCTTCCTCCTGTTAAAAGTTCAATATCACACAAAGCTGCATGGCTTATTGGAGCCATTCTCGAACTTGTTTATAATATAACAAATATTAAAAGCGAACCTGAAATGACGCGTTTTGTTGCAAATGAACTTGCAAAATCCCACTGGTTTGATATAAGTGCCGCCCAAAATGATTTGGGGTACATTCCACGCGTATCTACGAAGCAAGGGCTAAAGCGACTTGAAGCCTGGCTATCCCGAATCTCACATGAACAACTTATAACCTAAATTGAGCGGTTTTTTACTTGATTTGCGCCGATCTCTTGCGCATAAAGGCTTCGCAAAAATCCTCGACATATCCACGGGTATGCCTGCGGTTTTTGCAAATCCTTATGCATCAAGATCTCAGCACATATCTTCGCAAAAAATCGCTCAACTTAGGTATAAACCCAAGCTGAGTGTTTAAAATTGTGCCAAAATATATAAAAAATGCCGCAAGTTAAAACCCTCCTTGATTGACGATTTCGCCTTGCATCTCCGGTAAACTCAACAATCACTAAATTTGGGATAAACCTGAGTTAAGCGCCACGGGTTAATAGCCTTCGCCTGCGGCAGACTCAGCTTGTGAAAAATACGGGCTAAAGAACAGTAATTTCAGGAATCAGCAAGCTTTGGCCTCAATAATAATACATGGATAATGGAGTTAAAAAACTAAAAAACTACTTAAATCTGAGTTAAAAGGAGTTAATAATGAGTTTTACAAACATACTGCCTATTGAAAAATGGGTTGAATTTGAAAATGAAATACACAGAAAATCCGGCCTTAATGCTAATGTTTACGACATCAATGGAATCAGAATAACCGATAATACAAACTGGGCGAACAGGCTTTGTCCTGTTATTAAGGCAAACGACAAGGGAATAAACTTTATTTGTGCGGTTGCAAATATGAACATGGCTTCTCAGGCAAAGTTGACTGGTGAGCCCATTATAGAAGAATGTGATGCAGGCCTGATTAAAATAGCCGCCCCCATATTTATCGGCGACGAATTTATAGGAACAGTTGGAGGCTGCGGACTTTTAATTGAAGAAGGAGAGGTTGACTCTTTTCTTATAAACAAAATAACCGGTATTGATGAAAATAAGATAGAAAGCCTTTCAGATGACATTAAGACAATTTCAAAAAAAGAGGCTCAAGCCATAACAGATTATACCTGGGACCGGATTAACCGGTTTGTCAGAAATTATGTGAACAAACAACATTCAGTATCATTAAGCGCATAGCGCCAAGGTGTTTTGATAACCTGTGCAGTTCAACCACCAAAACTTCCTTGACCCATAAGATTAGCCCATGTTAAGGAACAGGGACGAAATAACTTAGGAACGTGGACGAAATAACTTCCCTAAGTAGGCGCACAGATTTGGGTCGAATTTGTTTGATCTCAGATCACAAAAGTTGATGGAATAGCGAGCTATTTCAATATTTTTGGGATTTGAGATCAGACAAAGGCGGCCTGAAGCTGTGATGCATAGTTGGGGAAGTTATTTCGTCCCCGTTCCTAAGAATACATGCGGGTTTAAAATTTATCTGAAAAACACTACTTATCAGGGGGTAACAATGAAGCTTATAGATATCGCACCAGTCGAGGTATGGCATCGCCTAGCGCAGGAAATTTATGATAAATTCGGATTTAACGGAAGCATTGTAGATAGAGACGGAGTTGTGGTTCATCCGCCGGCAGGATGGGCTAATAAGATTTGTCCGGCTATAAAAGGAAATGACGATAGCCGGGTGGTTTGTTCGTCCGCACAGTTGTCCATGGCCGAAACCGCGCGCACCACGCAAAAAGCGGTGATTAAAAAGTGCGATGTCGGCTTTACCAAATTTGTAATACCTGTATTTGTTAATGAAGAGTTTCTGGGCACTGCGGGCGGATGCGGTATTTTTGTTGAGGGTGGAGAACTGGACGATTTTTATATTTCAAAGCTCCTCCATATAGAAGAAGAACAAGTAAAAAAACTCATGGAAACTGTAAAAACAAGCTCTATAGACAAGCTGGAAGCAGCAGTTGAATTTGTACAAAACAGGATAAATGAACTTACACCTTCTTCAACCTAAATTGAAACATCTTGAGGTAAGACCATGACAGACGATTTAATCTCCGCCATGACCCAGGAGGTCAAAGCAGAGGTTATTAATAATTATTTATATGAACGACGGTTGATCGAAGAACAGATTGCCTATGTTAAGGAGCTGGCTGATCAAGCCGCTCAGCTTCAGGAAATGCTCTTCAAACGCTTTGCACGAATGTATAACTTACTTCCAAAGCCTGAATTCATCAATGAGTTTGTGTTTCTGCTTGGATTAAAAGAAATCCCTTTTAAGGAACGGATAGCTGATGATTTTGCATACCGCAAAGATGTACTGTTCATTAAGGTTCGCGGCCTGACAGATCGTTTAAAATTTAAAAAACTCTTTTTGGAATCATATACGAGGCTATGCACCTGGAATAACAAGTACCTTGAAGCTTACAGGAATCTTATGGATGAATGTAAAGCGGTAAATCACAACCTGAAAAAGTTTGAGGACAACCATGACCTTCTTACCATCCTGAACTTCCTGAAAGGCATGGATCTTGAAGAAATTACAAAAAAAACATTTTATGGGCGATAATTTCGCACCTGACGAAATAGCTTCTATTGACAAAACCCTGCGTTTCAAACCTGTCAGCATAAAACAATTCAACCTCATACCCCCTCCAGGTCTTCCCGAACTCACTGATGTTCAGAACCAGATAAAATCTCTGGCAAATTCTGTATATGACCGGTGCAGTAACAAGATGAAGACGATTATAAAATAATAACCGGAGGTGAAGATGAAGGACTGCAAAAAGTATTTTCCATCCAGGGAGTTCCAAAAAAAGGCGGCAATTAAAAGCTTTAGGCAATATAAAGAAATTTACAAACACTCAATTAACAATCCACAGGATTTCTGGGCAGAAAGAGCCAGGGATCTGCACTGGTTTAAAAAATGGGAAAACGTGCTTGAGTATGATTTTACCGAAGCATACGTGAAGTGGTTCGAAGGTGGAAAAATTAATGTATCCTATAACTGCCTTGATCGACATCTTTATTCATGGAGAAAAAACAAGGCTGCCTTGATTTGGATAGGTGAAAATTCGAATGAAAGTAAAATTTATACTTATCAGATGCTTCATACAGAGGTTTCCAGATTTGCAAATGTATTAAGAAAAAATGGGATCAAAAAGGGAGATAGAGTTACCATGTATCTGCCAATGATTCCTGAACTTGCAATTGCAATGCTCGCCTGTACGCGGATAGGAGCTATTCACAGTGTTGTCTTCGGAGGTTTTAGCGCTGAATCTTTGATGAACAGAATCAAAGATTGCGGTGCCTCAATGCTAATCACAGCAGAGTGCGGATTCCGCGGCGGGAAAACCATATCTCTCAAGCAAAATGCCGACAAAGCCCTTAAAAATTGTCCCGAGGTTAAAAAGTGTATTATAGTACGCCGAACCAATACAGAAATAACCTTAAAAAAGAAACGAGATTCATGGTGGCACGATGAAATGAACGCTCCGGATATAAAAAACTCCTGTGCATCGGCTGTTATGGACGCTATTGATCCGCTTTTTATTCTTTATACCAGCGGTTCAACCGGCAAGCCAAAGGGAGTACTGCACTCGACAGGAGGATATCTTCTCTACGCCAATCAGACTTTCAAATGGGTATTTGACGCGAGAGATGAAGACACCTTCTGGTGTACAGCAGATATAGGATGGATTACCGGACACAGCTATATTATTTACGGTCCTCTTTCAGCCGGCGCTACATCAATAATGTTCGAGGGGGTTCCCACCTATCCGGATCCCGGCAGGTTCTGGGAAATTATAGAAAAATTTAAGGTATCTATTTTTTACACCGCCCCAACAGTTATCCGTGTGTTGGCCAAACATGGTGGAAAATGGCCTAAACATTATGATCTCAGCAGTTTAAGACTGCTTGGAAGTGTTGGCGAAGTCATTAACCCTGAAGCCTGGCACTGGTATCATAAAAACATAGGTCAAGGCAAATGCCCTGTAGTTGATACATGGTGGCAGACTGAGACCGGTGGAGTTGTACTAGCTCCTTTGCCAGGGGCAATACCCAACAAACCTGCATCGGCCGGAGTTCCTTTTCCCGGTGCAGCCCCGCTAATCATTAAAGATAACGGCAAGAAAGCCCGCCTTAACGAGAGTGGCTACCTGGTCATGACTCAACCCTGGCCCGGCATGATGCAGGGCGTCTATGGTGAACCAGAGCGATTCAAAAACACATATTTCAGCCAATTCCCGGGCATGTACTTCACCGGCGATGGAGCAAAAAAAGACAAGAATGGCTATTACTGGTTAATGGGACGCGTAGATGACGTCATTAATGTCTCAGGCCATCGCCTGGGTACAGCAGAAATTGAAAGTGCCATTGATGCAAATCACAGCGTGGCGGAGGCAGCTATTGTCGGCTATCCCCATGAGGTAAAAGGAGAAGGGATATATGCCTTTGTTTCTTTAAAAAGCGGGGTGAAGAGATCAGAAGAATTGAAAAAGAAATTGATTGCCCATGTAAGAAAAGATATTGGCCCAATAGCAACGCCTGAGAAAATTCAGTTCACGGATACGCTGCCAAAGACCAGGAGTGGCAAGATCATGCGGCGGATACTACGTAAAATAGCGGCAGGTGATATAGCCGATTTGGGAGACCTCTCCACTCTTGCAGACCAGTCATGTGTTGATGTCATAATAAAAGAAAGGCTGTAAAAAATTGTCGTGTCATGCGTGAAATATCGTATCAGGCGCTCGTCATTCCCACAAAAACCATTTTATATCCAAGTTGATTTGATGGATAAAAGTATAACTTATAAACGTTCAAATATTCAGTTGATAGGTCTGTTTATAGCTCCTTTTTTTGCCCTGGCCATATATTTTCTTCTTCCTGAAACCTATCAGAACAGCCAGGGACAAATTGTGCAATTTTCTCATGCCGGGAAAGTAACTGCCGCCACCGGAGTCTGGATGGCCATATGGTGGATGACTGAGGCAATTCCTGTTTACGCCACCGCTCTTCTTCCCATAGCATTGCTGCCGGCAACAGGCGCAGCCTCTGTTAAACAAGCGTGCGCTCCTTACGGACATGAGTTGATCTTCTTATTTATGGGCGGTTTCATTCTTGCTCTATCAATGCAGCGATGGGAGCTTCATAAACGCATTGCTTTTTTTGTATTGAGGTTGGCCGGCACCAGACCAAACAACATAGTTGCCGGATTCATGGGCATAACAGCCGTTCTCAGCATGTGGGTCTCAAACACAGCCAGCGCAGTTATGATGCTTCCAATAGGCTTGAGTGTAATAGATCTTGTCTTATCAAAAGATAACAAGTCATCAGTAGAAATAAACCACACATCTGAAAAAGATAACAAACAGAACTTCTCAATATGCCTGATGCTGGGAATTGCTTATTCAGCTTCTATCGGCGGCATCGGCACCCTTATCGGCACACCTCCGAACCTTTTTATGGCTTCATATATTAAAAATAATCTGGGTATTGAGATCAGCTTTGTAAAATGGATGGGCGTAGGACTGCCGCTGGTATTCGTATTTGTGCCAATAGTATGGCTGCTTATAACGCGTGTATTGTATCCAGTTCAAAATATAGCTATTAAAGGCGGCGCTGCGTTTGCAAAAAGCGCATATCAAAAGCTTGGGCATATGACTCGTGGAGAATGGCTTACCTTTATTGTTTTTATTATGGCTGCGTCATTATGGATATTCCGTCCGCTTTTGGCAAAAATAGAATGGAATGGATTAAGGATATTTTCAGGTATGACTGATACCGGTATAGCAATTGTCGCAGCGCTTGCATTATTTGTTATCCCTGTTGATCTCAAAAAACAGGTTTTTGTAATGAACTGGGAAACAGCCGTCAAACTGCCCTGGGGCCTGTTAATACTATTTGGTGGAGGTCTGAGTTTAGCAGCATCAATAAAGGCAAACGGAGTTGGCGAACTTATCGGAAATCAAGTTCACGGGTTTTCCGGCATGAATTCAATATTTATTGTGATGTCGGTTAGCGCCATAATTGTTTTTCTTACAGAACTCTCAAGCAACACCGCAACCACTGCTACATTGATACCGGTACTGGCTGCTATTGCCTCTGGAATGGGCTTTCATCCACTTCATTTAATTGTACCAGCCGCAATTTCTGCAAGCTGTGCCTTCATGCTTCCGGTAGCAACCCCGCCCAATGCCATTATATTTGGTACAGGCTACGTTACTATCCCTCAAATGTGCAGAGCGGGATTGTGGCTGAATATTATCGGCATACTATTGATAACCGGCTTGACATATGCCATTGCAATACCGGTACTGCTCTGACCGAGCCCTTTTATCCTTACCCCACGGCAAAGACAGAAGAAATTCTTTGATTAAAAATTCAAACTATATTACTTTTGCAAATAATCAAATTCAACATTATTAAGATATATTGATTAAAGGAGTTATTAATGAATACATCCGGAAATTGGAAAAACTTGTATGACCAGCTAAATAACAGCAATGAACCCGTAATAATTCTTACAGATGAAGAAATTCAATTCAATATTGTTGAAAGCGAAGACGATATAAGGCCTTATCCTCTTGATTTTGCTGATTCTTCACACAGCATTAGAAAAATGGCTCAAGATGCCGGATATGGCGTTTCTGCGCATCCTCTAAACAAAAGAATAAAAATATTCACAAAAATTCCATGACAGTCAACCGTGAATCATTACAAAAAAACTTATGAACTCACTTTTTTTGGCCGCCGGCGTGGCGGCTTTGTATATAATTGCCTATCACACTTACGGTAAGTTTTTGGGACGAAAGATTTTCAAACTGAACCCTGAAGCCATCTGCCCCTGCAGGGAATTTCAGGATAATGTTGATTTTGTCCCTTCTAAGAAACAAATTCTGTTCGGACATCATTTTACCTCCATTTCAGGTACGGGCCCGATCGTGGGTCCGGCAATTGCTATTATCTGGGGATGGGTGCCTGCATTAGTATGGATACTTTTAGGTTCTATTTTTATGGGAGCCGTGCATGACTTCGGAGCACTGGTAATCTCACTGCGTAATCAAGGCCGAAGTATCGGTGATATTGCTTCAGATGTTATCAATAAAAGAGTGCGCACTCTTTTTTTACTCATAATCTTCTTGGAGCTTTTAATAGTTGTAGCCATTTTCGGAGTGGTCATAGCCGTCGTTTTTAACATGTATCCCCAGGCTGTAATTCCTGTCTGGCTTCAGATCCCCATTGCCGTCTGGCTTGGACACATGATTTACAAAAAAGGCGCTCCACCCCTTCCAATGAGCATCATCGCCGTTACACTGATGTATCTTACCATAATAATAGGAACTCATTTCCCTTTTAAGATGCCGGCCATCTTCGGCCTGAGTCCGGTAGCATTGTGGGTGGTTGCACTGCTTATTTATGCATATATTGCATCTATACTGCCAGTTCAGACCCTGCTGCAACCCAGAGATTACATTAACTCCCACCAGTTAATCATTGCAATGGGTTTGCTGGCTATCGGCATTATTATTACAAAACCGACTATTGTGGCACCTGCCGTTAATCTCACGCCTCAGGGAGCGCCGCCTGTTCTGCCCATGATTTTTGTTGTAGTTGCATGCGGCGCCATATCGGGCTTCCATTCTTTAGTCTCGTCAGGCACTTCATCAAAACAATGTAAAAATGAAACCAACTCACTTTTTATAGGCTTTGGCGGAATGCTTATGGAGGGCATGCTTGCCGTTCTTGTTCTAATCGCATGTGGAGCGGGATTAGCATTAGGCTTTAGCAAGGAAGGAGAAACATTTGTCGGAGCCGCAGCCTTTGCTCATCATTACTCGAGTTGGGCTTCCGCATCCGGACTCGGATCAAAGATAGGTGCATTTGTGATCGGCTCAGCTAATATGATTGAAAAAATCGGCATTCCATACGATTTGACAATTACAATAATGGGTGTATTCGTTGTTTCTTTTGCCGCAACCAGCCTTGATACCGCCACCAGATTACAGCGCTACATTATTTCTGAATTAAGCACGGCCTGGAAAATGCCGGTTTTTGCAAGAAAACATCCGGCTACTATTATAGCGGTTGGAACCGCACTTGCCCTTGCTTTCTATAACGGCAGCGGCAAAGGAGCCCTTATTCTATGGCCCCTGTTTGGATCGGTTAATCAACTGCTGGCAGGGCTGGCACTTCTTTTAATTACTGTGTATCTTACCCGTAAAAAGATTCAAATTGTATATACCATGATTCCTATGGTATTCATGCTGTTTATAACCGGATGGGCTATGCTCATCAATCTTAACAAATTCTTTATTACTTCAAACTGGCTGCTGCTATTCATCGGGCTGGCGGTTTTTCTCCTTGAAATATGGATGGTAGTTGAAAGCACGCTGGTGTTGAAAAAGCTTCACATAGCCAAATAAGCTGAAACTATTGTCAGTATTGAAAAAAAGACTTTTTCGTTCAGACGCTATTTAAATTTAAATTTTTTATCTTTAAAAACCCTCAAACACGCATTTGCTGCCTCAGTGTCATAATATTTACCTTTATTATTTGAGATTTCTTCCAAGGCTTTATCAATACCGAGGGCAGCCCTGTATGGCCGGTGAGAGGCCATGGCTTCAACAACATCCGCAACTCCCAGGATTTTAGCCTCAATTAGTATTTCGTTACCTGAAAGCCCATTAGGATATCCGGAACCATCTATTCTTTCGTGATGTTGAAGAACTATTTGAGAAATAGGCCATGGAAATTTTATTGAGTTCAATATATCGTAACCGACTTGAGGGTGATTTTTAATAAGCTCAAATTCTGTTTTGCTTAATCGACCTGGCTTACTGAGAATCTCTACAGGAATTGCTATTTTGCCGATATCATGAAGCAACCCGGCCATACGAATCCCCATTATCTTATCTTCCGGAAAACCCATTTCTTTTGCTATAGCACTGGCCAGATCAGACACTCGCTGCTGATGGCCGCCTGTGTATGGATCCCTGTATTCAACGGTCATTATCAAGGCGGAAATAGTCCCTTCCAGTGTTTTTTGTAATTCAGCGGTGCGTTTTTCCACCATCTGTTCCAGGTTCCTGCGGTAAGCTCCATCTGCAATTTCAAGCTCACGACGACGCAGGGAATTACGAACGTTAATGATCAACTCATTCGCGTTAAAAGGCTTAATTATATACCCATAAATTCCTGCCTCCAGGGCTGTTTCGGCAATTTCGGGGTCATCTATTGCTGTCACCATTATTATCGCTGTATCCGGATATTCGGCCGCAACATATCGGATAAAATCAATGCCGGACTCCCCCGGCATAGTTACATCGCTCAAGATCAGCTCAAAATTACGTTCTTTAATGAATTTACGGGCATCTACCGCATCAGCAGCCAGGGTGCATTCGTATCCACCTTTTAAAAGCATCCGGCTTAACAGGTTTCGTACGGACTTTTCATCATCTACAACCAGGATGTTAGCCATTGTCGTTACTCCTTACTTATAAAGTGAGAATTTAATATTTGTGGAAGCCCTATAAATTGAAAATTGAATAGTGAATATTGAAAATTTGTGGAAATCGCTTTGCTCCATTAATTCATATAAAATTAGCAGAATTCCTTCAATATACAATATACAATTTTCAATTTTCACTTCTCACTGTTTCAGTGGAGGCGGTTCATTTATTAACAGCCAGTATAACCCTAACTGCATTACCACCCCGGTAAAGTTCTCAAAGTTTACAGGCTTGCGGATATAACTGTTTGCGCCAAGCAGGTAACTTTCAGCCAGGTCATTTTCTTCTTTTGAGGATGTTAAAATAATCACAGGAATAACTTTTGTTTCCGAATTTTTCTTGATTTGTTTGAGGACCTCCATCCCATCTACCTTGGGCAGCTTCAGGTCCAGCAATATAAGATCCGGTTTCAACCTTCCGGAGACTTCCTTCCCGTGTTGAAATATGATGTCCAGGGCCTCCTCTCCGTCCCTGGCAACAGTAATATGATTGGCAAGATTGTGTTTTTTAAATGCCCTTAATGTTAACTCAACATCATCAGGATTATCTTCAATTAAAAGAATTTTTATATCTTCCGGCCGCATTTTTTCTCCTTTTCAGTTTTATCCTTCCGTAACCCGTAACCAGTAACCCGTTAAACGGAAAAAGTAAAATAAAACGTCGTTCCCACATCTATCTCCGATTCCGCCCAGATCCGGCCGCCATGCCTGTGAATTATACGTTGAACAATTGCCAGGCCGATACCAGAACCTTCATATTCTTCTGCACGATGGAGCCGCTGAAACGGAATAAACAGTTTATCAACATATTTCATATCAAAACCTGCGCCATTGTCTTTTATAAAAAAAACTGTATGGCCATCTTCAGTCATGAAACCTGTTTCAATTTTCGCATGTTCGCGGATTCTGGTAAATTTCAACGCGTTGGACAGCAGGTTCGTAAACACGATTTTTACAAGATGAGAATCAGCAAGAGCAGGTGGACATTCATGAACCGTAAAGTCAACTTTCCTGTCTTTTAATTCATTTTCAAGTGAGTTGTAAACTTCTCTGACAATGGACTCCATATTGATTGTTTTTTTGTCCATGTGATGACGTCCACTGCGGGAAAGACTGAGGATGTCATCTATCAGTTGACCCATATTCTGCGTGCCTGCCCTTACTCTTTGCAGGTAGTGCCGCCCCTGTTTATCTAAAATACCCGAATAGTCTTCCAGCAATATCTGGGAAAAACCATCAATGTTCCGCAGCGGGGCCCTGAGGTCATGGGATACGGAATATGCAAAGGCTTCCAGCTCCTTGTT
>Ga0255367_1031_pt1 | contig 42948 bp, 39 predicted proteins | sample ANMaggSeSYBR01D8_FD_182098 | JGI IMG/M metagenome (GOLD analysis project Ga0255367, IMG submission 182098) | Sediment cell enrichment communities from methane seep in Santa Monica Basin, California, United Staets - ANME aggregate JGI... | ecosystem: Environmental > Aquatic > Marine > Cold seeps >... | reverse complement strand
TACACAATCCTTCGCGCAACTTGCCTTTACGCTGCCGCAAGGTCACTATCAGATGAATGGGATAAACACACATTCATTTTTTATAGATTTTATCGTGATGGTCAAAATCAATAAAATAGACAATACCATCATCCAGTTTATAGGTAAGAACAAAACTCTTCAGGATATGAACTCTTCTTATCCCCTTATCTGGATTCTTTAATGGCTTGAAATGTTCAGGGAAAGAGAGTATCTCAGAAATCTTACTTTCAAGGATCCCCTTTAATGGTGGATTCTTTTTACATGCCTTATTGATCTTTCTCTTACAATTTTCCTCAATAAAACATTCCATTCTCAGTCCTCAAACATCTCATTAAGGGATTCCACTTTAACAAATCTGCCTTTTTCAGTATCCTTCAATTTTTTAATAAATTCGTCCTTTAAAGGAAGTTCATCAACCGGATGCCAGTCTATCTTTTCGCAAAACTCCCAGTCTTCATCTGTCAACCTGCCGGTTTTAAGATATCTTTCAAATATTTCTTTCCTGAGAACTTCTTCTCTGGCAACTTCAGACCAGTTGACCCATGGAAATAGACCAATTTCATTTTTCACATGGTCAGGCACAGTCAATACCACATTTACCATTCACAACGCACCTCTGGTTTTAAGTTCTTCAAACTTTTTTAACTCATCCAGACGTTTCAGTATCCCTGCTTTCATTACTTCGTTCCAGTTAATTTCAGGGAATTCTTTTTTTATTCTGTTGAATCTGTCAGGCATTGATAGTGTGATTGTGGGCATGAGATCACCTTAATTGCTTATATTGTAGGATATTTGGACATATAAATATTTGCATTCACAGATATCTGCAAATACACATATTGAAAAAAAATCATTATCAAAAATAAATGGGAGTGAAAATAAAACCAGCACTTATTATAAAATCCTACTCGAATATCTCAGGGACAATCCTGCGTGCAACTTCCATATACGCCGCTGCCAGGTCGCCCTTATCGAACCTGAACACATCCTTGTCAAGTGAATCCCCTGTCTCCTTATCCCAGAACCTGCAGGTATCACACGATATTTCATCACCCATTTAGAGTTGAAATGCAGGCACAAAGAGGAAACGTTTTTTTTAACAAAACTTCCAACAATAAAATTCAAACAGCTGCAACACTGTCAGAAACCGAAAGAAAAGTTGAAGAGTACCTCAGGATGTCGGAGTACATAAAGTCCGAAAGTTGAGTTATAATATCCTTTTTTAGAAACTTCAGCTTTCTTATCCCCATCGAACGCTGTGAGGCTGTCTCTGTCAAGATCCTCTATCCGGTAAACAGTCTTGGCCTTTCTAGAATACAGTTCTTCAGCCTTATTCATCAAATCACCCTTTGCTGTTGGAAATAATGTGATAGCAGTTCAACAGCTAACACTTTTATTGATTATGTGTACGCCGCTATTGATTACGAATAAGAAGAACAAATACTGCACTTCTATGTTGATGAGATTTATTGATATGCCACCTCCCTTTGGTTTTCGATTACTTTAAGACATGACAGAGGTAGTGCGATATCAAAAAGTGTTAGTTACTGAAGTTCCTTGCACTTATTTACGATATCGGGGCAAGGATTGCAATGATGGGGCAGTATGACAGGTTGAGGGACCAGTTACTTGGAAAGATCGAGATAACAAAAGGTAGGCGTGTACTGGATATGGCCTCGGGTACGGGATACCTGGCTGAGCGGCTGGGTATGGTTGACCTTGTATGTACTGATATTTCCATTGAGATGATAAGACGTGCCAGGGCCAAGTCGAAAGGGGATTTTGTACTTGCCGATGCCTACAGGCTGCCCTTCAGGGATGGGGTTTTCGATACTGCAGTCTCAAGTTTAGCCATGCATGAGGTGGCACAGCCTTCTGATGTGATGGGTGAGATGTTCAGGGTACTGAGGCCGGGTGGAGAGATTGCGGTTATGGATGTGGTGCAGCAAACCAAGTTCTCAAAGAAGGTACTGCTGGAGATCTTCCATACTTTTGTTGAAATGCGAACAGCTACTTACGTTGATATATCAGGGCTAAAGGATACTTTTAGGGCTGCTGATGGATTTAATGTGCAATGGGAGATGTTTGACCTGGTGGCGCTGGTGTGGGGGAATAAGAAGGGTCAGTAATTTCGAGTAAAGGATTGCTAAATAATTTTCGAAATCAAAAAAATTAAGGGGTAGTCTGCCTCACCGTTCTTTCTTTCTTTTACTCATCATTTGCCACAATGGCCCTTTCCATCTTCTTCCCAAACATTTCCACAAGCCCGAAACATCCGGTAAGCATCATATCCCCGTGAGGTGCTGCAAATTCCACATCAAGCGCCGAATCTTCCATAATCTGGCGGTTGGGACCTGTCACTATCACTGATTCGATGTTTAAGAACCCCACGGCCTGCTGGATATAACAACCATGCCCACCATCGTTGAAAATGTCATCGAAACCAAGTTCTCCATCACATAAGCGCCTGATAAGTCCATCCATCTTTTGTGCATCCACATACCGGGTGTGATGCTCGAACAATGCCAACATCCTGTTCCCGGCCACCACGGCAGCCAGGGTATGCCCGTTGCCTATGTTCACTACAGCTACCGGGCCGCTGGATTTGCCTGTCAGCGCCCCGCAAATGGCAGCAGGTCCCGTATCCATGAGCAGTACATTGTTCCCGGGCTGTTTCAAGGTCTCTATAACTGCCTGCATCCTGGAAAGGTGAGGGGGCACCTTATTCAAATGGGCGAACCGCTCCAGTTCACCGCCTTGCTCCAGCAGTTCCTTGAAATGCCGGAACCTGAACACGCGATTGCTCATGTCAGGAGCTTCACCGTGGTCCTGCACTGCCACTGCGAAGTCCCTGGGCAGTTGTGTCCCGAACAGCCCCAGTGCTGTGCCAAGGGCATGAGTATCCACATCGCACATCTCGATCTGCTCTGCTTCCCCGGTTACAGACTCCTCCTCGTCCACCAACGTCACACCCATTTGCGTCACTTTCTCCAGGTTATCGTGCAGGGTCAGGGCAGCATTCGGCCGGGCATAAACTTTCAACCCCGTCTTGATATGTTCACGAATGGCCTTGCCCGACGGACCGCCGCCCATGGTAGTACCAGTGAGGAAGATATCATGCCCTGCGCCTGTGGCATGGCTGATACGCTGTGCAATTATCCGGGTCTGGGAGGGGAGCACCATCTTGATATTATTCTCAATATGCTGTGCATCGTCATACAGCAGTATGTCCTGTGTACCCATTCCTACGTCAATAGCAATTATCTGCATAGAATAGATTAGTTCATATAATCCATGACACATAAATCTCTTCATGCCCTGGGACGATACACCTGCAAAACACAAGAAGAATGCTCCTGCATCAGTGAAATTCGCAATTATCACAGTGAGCACATCCAGGTATGAGACCTATGGCAGTGTATCCGAGCCCCGGCTTGCTGATGACATATCCGGAACGGTCATGATAGACCTTATATCAGGTTCAGGTTTTGATGTAAAGACATATTTACTACTGCCTGACAATGAAACTTTGATTGCCGGACATGTCCGGGAACTGACAGGTGTAGATATAGGTGCAGAAATTGGTACAGATATAGATGCTATCGTTATCAGTGGCGGTACCGGACTTGCGCCCGAAGACGTGACCCTGGAAGCGTTGGAACCCCTTTTTGACAAGACCATTCCCGGTTTTGGTGAACTGTTCAGGCTGAAAAGCCTGGAAGACGTAGGGACTGCTGCTATGCTCTCCAGGGCATCTGCCGGGATTGTGGGCAGATGCGTGGTATTCTGTTTACCCGGCTCACCGGCAGCGGTCGAGCTTGCCTTAAAGGAGTTGATTATTCCCGAGGCACCCCATATTATCAAGCACATTTGATAGATTGACAGGGTATATGAGAGTATAATATAAGCGATTCAGCAGAACTTAAACGAAAACTATATCTAACAATGTAATCTACAAAAATATAATCTGATAAATATAGAGTAAAACATCTGTGTACGTTTGTGGAGTGTATTGAGCTTCCAAATCGGTGATTTACAATTATATGTTTGAAATGGAGGATGTGTATGCAGGGAAATCAAAACTTTGATAATGATGTTGTAGGAAGACGGTATAGACTGAGGGATATGATAGCTCACCAGTCACATATGATAACTTGTGTTCTGCTTTTAATTACAGGACTGTACATGGCTATACAGTTCAATACTTGTAGCTTACATGCATGGGAGTTGATGTCATATCAAACCCTTCGTCTGATCCATGTGATTGCAGGTATCCTGTTCCTGGTGATCAACTGGTCATTTATACCGTTCAATCTGATAACCAGCGGTCACCTGCTGAATGACTTATTCGGCCTGAAAGATTTTACCAGACTTTATCAAGCCATTGTTGGCGTATTTAAACCACCAGAGGAATATCCAAAATACACGATTTACGATAAAACCACTGGTCATTATAAAAATAAACTTCATCCGGGCTATAAACTGATGGTGGTATTTGAAGCAATGGCCATTCTCTTTATTGGGTTGACTGGCATCATAATGATAGACCTGAAATTCGGATTTGTGAATTTTGATATACCTATATGGAATAATTTTATGGCCTGGTTCGTTAATGACATAACCGGTAGTGCAGCTGCAATTATCGGCATGAGCGGGGTGCAGTTGATCAGGTCATTACACTTGTGGGCAACATACTGGTTCGTGCTTGAACTCATCATTCATCTGGGATTCCTGGGAACTGATCCGAGGATGTCACAAAATGTTAAGGCCCTGTTCTTAACCGGTAAGGAAACTATGAATGAATATGTAGAAATTGTTGAGGGTGCACACGAAGAACATGAGAAAAAACCACGGGAGAAAAGACCACTGATTGTATTCAGGTGAACACTTGACAATAATGAGTACCTACTTTATGCTATGATTAAAACGAAAAGTTAATAATAGCATAAGGGAGATGGAAATCAATTATTAAATACAAAATAATAAAAGGAGGAGAAAATTTGAAGCAAATCAAAGCTTTGCTATTATTAATAGTAATATTCTCAATGGTCACTGCGGTTCAAGCAGAAGGGCCAGAATATGATACAGTAAGCAAAATGGCAGAAGACACGAACTGTAAGGCGGTCTGCCATAATCTGGATACGCATGTGATACATGAAATGACATCAGCTACATGCCAAGGATGTCACGGTGCAACATTAACCGATCGAGATCCTTCATGTTACAAATGCCATACAGGTTCGATACATAATGTTCACATTAAAAAGGTACAAACTGAGGATTGTTCGTACTGCCATGTAGGGCTTGATAGTTTACATTTGGAAATGATGTCAGATACTCTGTGTGCACACTGCCACGGTGACCTGCTGGACGTTCACGGCGGACCAACAGAATCCTGTAGTGCGTGTCATGGTTCAGCAGCGAATATTGTTTCACCAGTTACAGGTGCGGGCGATATAATTGTCTGCCAGGGCTGCCACGTCTCTTCTGATGTTGCAGTGCTTCATGGCGAGGCTTCTGATCCGAATTCATGTTACAAATGTCATAGGCCTGGTTCTGTCAATGTGAGTGCAAGTGAGATTCCTCACTTTATCCATATTCCTGATGTGGCATGTGAAAAATGTCATATAGACCAGGGTACGGAAAAGATCATGATCCCGGAATGTGTACTATGCCACAGTGTTGAAGCACTTCACGGATATAACCAGATATCCCTTAAAACCTCCAGTACTGGTTTAAAGTGTTCGGTATGCCACCCGATGGTAGCAGATGAACCAGATGCACCAGATGCAGCAGCAACGACTCCGGTCGATACTGACACATCAGGGCCTGCGGACACTACAACCGAAGGTGATGAGGGAACATCAGGGACTCCAGGGTTTGGAGTCTTGGCGGCATTGACATCACTGGCTATGTTATTTGTGATAAGGAAAATCAAGAATTAAATTTTAACTACCATCCGGAAGATAGTTATTCTATCTTCCCTTCTTTTTTTTTTAAATTGTTTTTAGATCAATGAATGATTTCATTTATCCGTCATTACTATACAGCATCTTTCATTCGTATATAAGGTTCAGCATCCTTCTTTTAACTCCCAGGCATGCTTGGTAGAACTGGACTCCAAGTGGAGTCCTGGTGCCATGTACCACAGTTTTTTTGTCCATTATTGCTTTAAATACGGCCTCAACCGACGGCTTAGCATCAATTTCAGTGTAAGCCCTGCCAACCATCTCCACAAAATGAGCATCACTGTTGCCCAGCATAGGCAGACCCAGGGCTTCTGCCATTTTCACTGCCCTTTTATTGAATTTACCAAGGATGAACCTGGAGTTCAGGACTTCGATGGCATCCACGTCCAGGTCAGATACATCGCCTAAACTTTTTGGGTAACCCTTGTAGGGATGGGGTGCCACGATAAGACATTCACGCTCCCTGGCCATTTTAATTATGTCGCTTGGGTCAGAATTTATCGGGAACACTTTATCTGCACCCAATACCAACAGATGACCACGGTTAGTTGTTACCTCAATCCCGGGAACTACCACTAGGTCAAGACCCATTTCATCTACCAGACGCCTGGCTTCAAGCGATCCTTCCACTGTGTCATGATCACAAATAGCAATTCCGTTAAGTCCTGCCCTAATGGCCCGTTCCAGGATTGCTGCTACAGGTGAGGTGCAATCCTTGGAATAACATGAATGGATGTGTAGGTCAAGTCGCATTGGACTAAGTTACGTTAGAAGTGTTAAAAAAGATTTCGAACATTACCTTTTTGTTCATTAAGCCCCCTAAGTCCCTTAGTCTATCATAAGTAATAAATAATAACTAAACAATTACGAATCACTTCTCATCATATGTTAAGAAAACAACACATTTTATAATAATTTGGAGGAAGCTTTACTTGAAGGAAATACGTATCCATGGCCGTGGAGGACAGGGTTCAGTTACTGCCGCCGAACTGCTGGCAGTTGCAGCATTTGAAGATGGAAAATATTCCCAGGCATTCCCTGCCTTTGGAGTGGAGCGGAGAGGCGCTCCGATAATGGCTTTTACAAGAATCAGCGAACAGCCCATCAGGCTTCGCAGCCAGATATACGAACCTGATTATGTGATCGTACAGGACGCCACACTCATCGAGACAGTGGACGTGGCATCGGGTGCTAAACCTGACGGTAAGATATTGATAAACACTGAGTTTTCACCTGATACCTTTGACCTTGACACAGAAGCAGAGGTCATAACAATAGATGCAACCAGGATTGCCCTTGACATTATTGGGCGCCCCATTGTCAATACCATTTTGCTGGGTGCTTTTGCTGGCGCCACAGGCGAAATCAAGGTTAAAAGCATTCAGAACGCTGTAGCTGAACGCTTCCCCGGTAAAGTGGGCGAAAAGAATTCCCAGGCCGTGCTTGAAGCTTATCACCGCATGGAGGCGAGACAATGAAGGTCACGATCGGCGGAGCTGTAAAGCCCGGTACTACCAGGGTCAACAAGACCGGTGGCTGGAGGAATTTCAGGCCACTGTACAATAAGGATAAGTGTGTCAAATGCGGGCTGTGTTCGTTGTTGTGCCCGGACAGCAGTATCCAAGAGCAGGAAGACAAGTACGTTATCTTTGATTATGATTACTGTAAAGGCTGCGGCATCTGTGCCAATGAATGTCCCAAGGATGCCATAGAAATGGTGCTGGAGGAGAAATAATATGTCTGGAAAAATGACAGTGGTAGAAGGTTCTTATGCAATAGCCCATTCTGTAAAGGTTTGCAGGCCCAATGTAATATCGGCATATCCCATCACACCACAGACCCATATCGTAGAAGACCTGTCTCAGTTCATGGCCGATGGTGAAATACCCAATTGTGAATATATCAATGTAGAGAGCGAGTTCTCTGCACTTTCCGCACTTGTAGGTGCCAGTGCTACAGGCGCCAGGACATATTCGTCCACATCTTCCCAGGGGCTGGAACTGATGCACGAAGTGCTGTTCAATGCTTCAGGTATGCGACTGCCGATCGTTATGACAGTAGTAAACCGGGCCGTGAGTGCACCCATCAGTATATGGAATGATCACCAGGACAGCATATCCCAGCGTGATACGGGCTGGATACAGTTATATGCGGAAAATATCCAGGAAATGAGCGATATGACAGCCCAGTCCTTCAAAATAGCAGAGGATAAAGATGTCATGCTGCCAGCCATGGTCTGCATGGACGGTTTCATCCTCTCACATGTATTTGAACCTGTGATATTACTTGAGCAGGAACTGACTGATGAGTTCCTGCCTACCTATGACCCGGAGCATGTGCTTGACACCCGTAACCCATTGTCATTTGGCACTTTTGCTGATCCGTCCGCCTATACAGAATTCAGGTACCTGCAACAAAAAGGAATGGATGTAGCCCTTGGTAAGATAGAGAAGGCTGCCGAGGATTTCAAGACGATATTCGGCCGTTACTTCGGCGGACTCATTGAACCATATATGGCAGAGGATGCCGAGATCCTGTTAATGGCAATGGGCTCGGTGGTGGGCACTATTAAGGATGTAATTGATAAAGCCCGCAGCCAGGGTATCAAGGTGGGCCTGATCAAGGTCAGGACATTTAGGCCTTTCCCGGCGGAAGTCATACGTAGTGCGGTCTCAGATGCTGCCATCGTCGTGACCCTGGATAAGAACATTTCAGTTGGCCTGAACGAAGGTGCCTTGTTTACCGAGGTTAAATCCTGCTTATATAATTCAGATATCAATGTACCTGTGATGGGTTTCATGCTGGGACACGGCGGGCGGGATATTCCGATGAGCACCATTCAAATGATCATAGATAAGGCTGCACAAGCTATAAAATCCGGTATTAAGGTTGAAAGTGAATATGCTGATCTGCGAGGTGAACTCTTATGAGCAGACTGGCACCTGGACACAGGGGATGCGCGGGCTGTTGCGATGCCATGGCAGCTAATTTCGTACTGGAAGCGGTAGGAGACGATGCCATAGTTGTAAATCCCACCGGCTGTTTGGAAGTGATGACCACACCGTACCCTGAATCAGCCTGGGAAGTGCCCTGGATACATTCATTGTTCGAGAATACCGCATCTGTAGCTTCGGGTATTGAGGCGGCCTTGCGGGCACTTGGACGTAAAGGTGATACAAAAGTCATAGCCATGGGTGGAGACGGCGCTACAGTGGATATAGGAATACTTGGAATATCAGGGGCTTTCGAGCGCGGTGACGATATAACCTATGTATGTATCGATAACGAGGCATACATGAACACGGGTGTACAGCGCAGTGGAGCCACTCCATTTAATGCTTCAACTTCAACCAGCCCGCCTGGCAGCCAGAGTTTCGGCAACTCCAGGCCCAAGAAGAACATGCCTGCCATTATAGTTGCTCACGGTTCGCCTTATGTGGCCACCACGTCTATCTCTTATCCAAAGGATATGATGCGCAAGGTCAAAAAGGCAGTGGACATTGAGGGAGCTACTTATATCCATGCCCATGCTCCTTGTGCAACGGGCTGGAGGTTTGATACCTCCAAGACTGTGGAGATCGGTAAACTGGCAGTCGAGACTGCACTGTGGCCTTTGTACGAGATAGAGGATGGTGAGATAACTTCAGTCAGGAAGGTAAAAAAGCCAAAGCCTGTGGAAGAATACCTCAAAGCACAGGGTAGGTTCAAGCACTTGTTCACAATGGAAGGCGGGAAAGAGGAGATATCCAAGATACAGGATATTGCCAATTGGAACGTTGAACATTACGGCCTGTTGTAACAATCCATGCTCACAGAATGAATGTGAAGATAATATATTGGAAAAGAGGGCAAAAGCCAAGTTTATGAACGGGATATGAGGGGATAAATCATACTCGACTTTTGCCAATATATACATTAAACATTATAGTTTATTAAGTTTTCTTTCGTTTACCTAGCCCTATGGCTTCAATCTAACTTCTGTATCAATAAAATGAGGCAGTCACGTAAGCAAATATTACTACTTCATATCTAAATTAAACCTATATGGGTGGAGATCTGCAGGGTGTATTGGAGGGGGGGTATTCTCATTCTATTTTAATAAACGGCAGAATTCCTTCTACATTTCCCAGCTTCCCGGGAAGATCGTCCTCATCCCGGTAAGGTCTTCCCCTGATAATATTCTTGGTACGTTTTTTCCCCACACCCGGAAGCTGGCTTATAAGCTTGGCTCCTGCACTGTTGATGTCAAGTGGATACGGTATTGCAGTTATTGACCGGTAACCGTGCCCGGTAACTGTAACATCAATGAACTTGCCGAGTGGCAGCCTGTCAGGTATACCCACCAGCAGGGGATATGATGCCATCTGCCTGCCAAAGGTGATACCGTCATGCACCTCGCACATCACTCCTTTAAGCACCGTTCCAACTGGTACTAATCGCTCAAGCATGGGCAGGTCTATCTCCTTGCGGACCTTGTCCTTGAATCTCAAAAACAGGTCATGATATTTGCCTGCTCCTTCATCCTGCCACATGGAAGTGCCGGGAAATGCCATGACCTGCCTGATATTGATCCTCCTGACCATAAGACCGCTATCCAGCAGCATCTTAAGGAACCGGAAGTTATGGTCGAAGGTCTCTTTAGTCTCACCCTTTAATCCGTGGATGATATTCAGGCCCGGCAGTAGTTCTGGCAGGCTGTTATCACCACGTCTATCCCCTACCCGGTTGACCAGCTTGATTGCTTCCAGCACATCCTCAGGCATGGCCTTCAGGCAGTTTGCCCTGACCACAGCAGGGTCGGCAGATTCCATACCCATAGCCGCCACATCCCCGGATGTGTGGTATTTCACGATGATCCGGGCGATCTGTTCTGATTCCACAGGATAGGCGGCAATGGTACCGGGATTTGCATTGTCCATATGCAGGACTTTCAATCCCGGCGCAGCATTACGGATGCCCCTGTACAGCCGTTCGATGGCATCCGGCTCTGGTACAGGCAGTTCCCCACCCCTGTCCCTGGCATGATAGGAGAACAGGTCCGGCTGCCTGCCTATCCTGAAATACCTGGCTCCGTGATGGTACAGTGCCCCAACCTCGGATACTACATCCCTTACCTCCCTGAAATCAGATTCACCATAGAAGGGTTCGGTGCAAAAGGAGCAGTGTTCTGGCCGGGCGCATCCCCTGTAGGTCTCTAGTTCACACATAACATTGGGGTAGTCCGGATGCTGCCCGATCATGAACGCACCTTTGACCCCCCACCTGGCGATCTCCTGCGTGATGCGCTCCCTGTGGTCTACTGAGTACGTGTCCTTCAATCCCCTACCAGCAGCGAGCATGTCATAGACGAAAGCCTCGATATCTGACTTTGCCAGGGTCAGGCCGGTAATGTCGAACCCTGAGGCGGCCATGCCGCCCTGGCTGCCGTATCCCAGCCTGATCGGGCCACCGAGTATGACGGGAGTGCCGGCTGCTGCCCTGGTTATATCGCCTATCTCGGATAGGTTGATAGGGGTTCCCCGCAGGTACTTTCCGGGCACGGTCATGCCTGCGATAATAACTATTAACCCGGCGGCCTTGAGCAGGTCATGGCCCTGGCCTTTGCGTATCTGGTCTATGGTTATGTAATGGATATGTGCCTGGGGGATGCCCTGGTCGATCATGGCGCCAGCAATGTACCTTGGGTAGGGTGAAATGTAAGGGGGTACGCCTAAACAAGCGGGTTCGTCTACGTATCCGTCGATGATCATTGTGTTAATGGTCAGTGTGTCAATGGTCAGGTACCTCCAAATTTAACGTGTTGTGGAATATTTGTGATATTTATATAGGCGTACAATCTATATATTTCACAGTGATTGTCATGGAAATCATTACAGGATATATAACATTCGATACCAAGGGCCACTCAGATATCATCGACATAACCCATCAAGTTCAGCAGAAGATCAGCAATTCAGGCCTGAATAATGGTTCAGTATTGATATTCGTGCCGGGCGCCACTGGTGCGCTGACTACTATTGAATATGAATCGGGCCTGGTAAGTGACCTGCAGGATGCACTTGAGAGGATTGCGCCCAAGGGACTGGAATATGCGCATAACCTCAAATGGGGGGACGGCAACGGCCACTCTCACGTAAGGGCGTCACTGATGGGCCCCAGCCTCACAGTGCCTTTCGTGGACGGGAAGATGACACTTGGAACATGGCAGCAGATCATATTCATTGATATGGATAACAGATCACGTTCAAGGAAACTGGTAGTCCAGGTGACAGGTAAATGAGGATGAAGTGGTTAAGGGGTATGTATTACGAAAATACATTATGTATTTAATTAGGTCCAGGACATAGCTTCACATCAGTCTGTTACCAGACTGGGTGTGGGGTTTTAGTTCTGAGGTGGTGGCTAGCCTTTCCACAGGTTGGATTTTTACCAACTGGCGAGTATGAATTTTGGAGATCGTTCTAATGTCTTTGATTTTCAACTTCATCCGAACAGGATCACACAGAATAACTTGATGTGAGATGTTGACATAATTGGTTTGGTAGAATATTTTTTATCTTAATCGTTATGCTCCGCAGCTCTGCTGCGGTTGGGACAAGCTATGGTCAATGCAACATCAGTAGCCAGAGACATGAGATACCCCACAACTCTGCTATGAGTAGCTTCATGGAAAATATAAATCAAAGGATTTCAAACGATCTCGAATTTTGCTCGGCACGCCTGTAAATCCCGTCCAGAAATTCAAGTTAACTAAACAATTTTGACCATTTCATAAAAAATATTTTTCAATTGCCATAGCGATCTCCCTTACATCCAAACACCCAACCTAAGCATCCTCGCTTCACACCCATAGACCGCCAGATCAATCGGAAAGCGCATGCCAACCCCCACACCATAGGGGCAGGTGGAGCAGAGCAGGACGGGCACCCCGAGCAGGTGGCGGCATCAGAACACCTCGCTTGCAGCCACGCATTATGCGGCAGTCTGGAGCACTGATGTGAACTTTTTTTGCGAAGAATGAGATTTCGTATCATGAAAATATATACTTTATATATAACAAAAACGAAAAACTTATTAGTCCGGGGTGAAAGTTTGGAGTGTAATACTCATTCAGACACATAAGCTGTGAGAATCTGTGCAGAAAAGGGGCGACATAAGAACAATGGAGAATTAAAATGGGAATCGAAAGAATCATAACAACAACAGTGCTAACCTTAGCACTCATCATCATATCTACAACAACAGCAGCCGCAATCTCTTGCGACTGTGGTGATATCTGCGTGAACACAACCGGCTGGTGGAACGATGGCGGCGCGTTCAACGCGAGCACTACACCAATACAGGCTGCGGTCGATAATGCAACTGCTAGCGAGACGATCTGTGTTGCAGCCGGCAGCTACAACGAGAACGTGGACATTGCGACACCGCAGCTCACGCTTCGAGGCGAGGGTGCAGATATGGTGACTGTGAACGCCGCAGATTCGAAGGATAGCGTATTCTATGTGACCGCTGACTACGTGAACATCTCTGGGTTCACCGCGACCGGGGCAACAGCGAATTGGACGGATGCTGGTTTTCATCTCAACGGTGTGTATCACTGCAACATCTCTGAGAACGACGCGTCGAACAACGACTGCGGCATCATCCTGTACCGTTCGAGCAACAACACGCTTGTGAACAACAACGCATCGAACAACTTACACGGCATCCCCCTGTGGCGTTCGAGTAACAACACGCTTACGAGCAACACTGCCTTGAACAACACACACGGCATCTACATGTGGTATTCGAGCAACAACACGTTTTCGAGCAACCTCATAAACTCAAACAACTACCGCGGCATTTGCATTACTTCTTCGAGCAACCACAACTCGCTTGTGAACAATAACGCATCGAACAACTACCACGGAATCGCCCTTTACAATTCGAGCAACAACACGCTCACAGGCAACACCGCGGACTCGAACAACAACCAAGGCATCATCCTGTACAATTCGAGCAACAACACGCTTGCGAGTAACCTAGCAAACTCGAACAGCAACATCGGCATCCATCTGTCTAATTCAAGCAGCAACAACACGCTCACAGGCAACACTGCTAACTCGAACAGCTACTACGGCATCTTCCTGTACTCTTCGAGCAACAACCTGATCTACAACAACTATTTCAACAACACCAACAACGCATACGACAACGACAACAACATCTGGAATACCACACCTACACTTGGAACGAACATCATCGGCGGCCTCTTCCTCGGCGGGAACTACTGGAGCGACTACGCGGGAGTCGATAACGATGTCGACGGTCTTGGAAATACCATGCTTCCGTACAACTCCTCCGGAGGTATCCAGAACGGCGGAGATTATCATCCATTAGTGCCATGCGCTGATACCACCCCGCTTGTGATCACCATCACAACGCCTGAGCCTTACGGGCTCTACTCTACTCCAATAGGAGGGGTAACGCTTGACTGGGATGCACCCAACCGCATTATCGTTGGCAACCTGACCAACACAAGCGGAGTGTCACAGAACGTTGACAGCGGCGACTTGGTGTCTGCAGTCGGAGTCTACACACTGGTTGTTACAGCTACCGATAACGCAGGCAACACAAACGTTAGTGATCCGGTCTTCTTTGTGGTCTACGACCCAGACGGCGGCCATGCCACAGGCGGCGGCTGGTTCTACCCTGACGATGAGAGCACCTTGTCACCAGATGGAAAAGCCGAATTTGGATTTACAGCCAAGTACAAGGACGGCAGCTCCACAGGCAAGCTGAGCTTCCAGTACAAGGATGCTGACCTGCATCTCAAGAGCACGAGCATCGACTGGCTTGCGATAAGCGCAGTGAGCGCACAGTTCCAGGGCACAGGAACGATCAACGGTGAGGGCTTGTACACCTTCCGGGTGCAGGCAAAGGACAACGGCGAGCCTGGTGTGGATGTCGATCACTTCGATATCAAGATCTGGAATGGCACCGATACCGAGGCTGATCCGGTCCACAAGGCAAAGAACACGATCTCGGGCGGGAATATCCAGGTTCACACGAAGTAGAGGCTACGTATCGAGTGACTCTTGGTGCTCCGTTTTTGGTGGCGGGGCACCGCCCCACTTTTTTTCGACAAACCATCTGGGATATTAGTCATCTGACCAAAAACCCGATTCTGCGCAGACTCAAAACATCCTCCTGATAAAGCCCCATCTCCGCCAAACCTGGCTAAAATACAATGTTTGTGCAGTGCGATTCGTCCTTTCACGCATACTCCTGCGTCCCGATATACTTCTCTACCACTCTAAAACCCCCTGCCTCTCATAGAAACTCATACTCATGGGCCTGGAATAAGTTCAATATTAACCGTAGATAAATGCGGATAATGTATCCACTTCAAATCAGAGGGCAAAAATAATAGCCACAGAGACCACAGAGGATCTCTTCTCTGTGCTCTCTTTGGCAGATAAATGTAAACAATGATTTATACAAATTTTATTACCCTACTTTTTGAAAGAGATACCGGATAATGCATCCGAAATCTGCATTCATTTACATTCACCCGCGGTTCGTTATTATTCATAAGACCAAAAAAAATTTAAAGACTCCACAGACAAGTACAAAAATATATATACTGTATGTATAATATCGGCAGCAGTGATTCAATGAACCCGAATATTTCCGGCAAAGTATGGAAATTTGCCGACCACATCGATACTGATGTGATAATCCCAGGGAAATACCTTCGCACCACAGATATGAAGGTATTTGCAGAACATGCCATGGAAGGCATCGATCCTGACTTTTCAAAAAAAGTAGGTCCTGGTGACATCATAGTTGCCGGTGAGAATTTCGGGTGTGGTTCCTCACGGGAACAGGCTCCACTTGCTTTGAAATATGCAGGCATATCATGTGTAGTGGCCAGGTCGTTTGCCAGGATATTTTTCAGGAATGCCATAAATGTAGGCCTCCCCATTATCGAGGCAGATGTCAGGTGCGAGCAGGGTGATATATGCACCGTCGATCTGGGGCAGGGCAGGGTTCAGTGCAATGGGAAGGATTATAGAGGCACAAAACTTCCTGATTTCCTGCAAGAGATACTATCTGACGGCGGCCTTGTCGCACACAGGAAAAAACATGCAAAGAATTGAGGGTGGAATAGTACAATGATGGTATTTCCGGAAGATTACAAGGTGGTAGGCATCTCATATGAGGACCCCATCGAGAAATTGAAAAATAAGGCTCCAATCTATTTTGCAACAAAATACATGGTCGCTTATCTACCTGACGGGAATATCAAGATAATAAAGGTAGAAACCGAACCAACAGATACCCTGCTTACAAGACCTATAAAGCTGGAGATTATTGCAGAAGGTAAAGAGGTAATACTACACAAGGCCGAACATGATGCCCATAACAGGACCAAATTGATACTACTTGCAATTGAGGATTGTAAAGGTCCGGTGAACACAGTGATCTTCACAGGCAGGGACAAACACATAACTTTTGTACACAAACCCTCTATGTTGGATGTTATAAAGATCGAGATCATCGATGTCATCCCGCCCGAACCCCCCTGGTTGTCATTTGCTATCCAGCGTCTTGTGGATAGTGGAATCCTGGGTGAATTGAATATTATTTTTGAAAGAACATTTATTGATATACGGCAGTTCGAAGGGGATAAAATAGTGTTCCCCTGTAATGCATCTGAATTAAACGGTAAGTACCTTGACTCCGACGATGACATTGAAGACGGTTCGCTGTTGGTAGGCTGCGATATATCCAGGGAGCTATTTGAACTGCGGTTTCCTGATCATACATACAAACAGATCAATATGTGTCCACTTAGGACTGAATTTGTCAAACCTTCAAAACCTTTTATTACAAGATGCTGCCAGACAAAAAAGACCGGACTTATCAACATCAACGGCCATGATGGTGTTGTAGTCCACTGGGGGGCATCAGAATATGATATTGTGGATGCCATACGACTGCTGGTAAGTAGACTGGACGAGGACTTCAATGAAAATAGCAGTGATTGAGGGCGACGGTATAGGAAAGGAAGTAATTCCTGCTGCTGTCGATGTATTGAACGCTGTGAACCTGGATTTTGAATCGGTGCCTGTAGAAGTCGGATATGGTAAATGGGAGCGAACCGGTCTGGCAATGGATGATGGTGACCTGAAATTAATGCGCAACTGTGACTGCATCCTGTTCGGTGCAATTACCACACCAAATGACCCAAATTACCAGAGTGTCCTGCTGCGTATCAGGCAGGAACTTGACCTGTATGCTAATATCAGGCCGTTCAGGCCGTTAGGCATTACAATGGACATTCCATGTCAGCCCCTGGAACCATTTGATATCATTATTGTCAGGGAAAATACCGAAGGACTTTACGCAGGCATAGAAGATGTGACCCAGAACAGGGCCTGCAGTACCCGTGTGGTGACCAGGAAGGGATGCCTTCGTATTGCAAAGACTGCATGCAAGCTGGCAAAGGGGAGAGGGAGTAGTATAACCATCGTGCACAAGGCAAATATACTGAAGTCATGCGGCTTTTTCAGGGAGCTTTGTACTGAAGTGGCCAATGAAAACGGAGTACGCTACAATGATATGCTGGTGGATGCCATGGCTTACAGCCTGGTCCTTAACCCTGAAAGATATGACGTGATAGTAACCACCAACTTGTTCGGGGATATACTCAGTGATCTTTGCGCTGCACTGGTAGGCAGTCTTGGCCTGTGCCCCAGTGCAAATATTGGTGATAAGTATGCCCTGTTTGAGCCTGTACATGGCTCGGCACCCGACATTGCAGGCAAGGGTATAGCCAATCCACTGGCAGCCATCCTGAGTGCAAAAATGATGCTGGAATGGGCAGGGGAATTTGAAAAAGCCGAACTGGTACAATCAGCAGTTGATGATGTACTTCAAAAGGGTCTAAGAACTGCTGACCTGGGCGGTTCGGCATCCACAAATGATATGGCTGACGCAATTGTGGAATATATCAGGTCAGTGCAGTAGAAGCTGTTTTGCAGTTATTATCAACTGTTGCAAGCTTTAAATGTGTGGACCGAAATCATTTCCTCAATCTTTACACTCCATCTTTAACTTTTTCTCAATTCCAAATCCCCCATCCTTAAATACTTCCTTAAACAATTATGTTTAATGGCACAAATAAATAACTCAATCATGAGTCCCACCATCGCAAAGATCCTCTCAGGATACGACCGGGACAACCTCACCATTGCCACAGTCACAAGTCACACCAGCCTCCAATTATTCGACGGCGCACGCAAGGAAGGCTTAAAGACCATCGGCATCTCCATCGGTAAACCCCCTAAATTCTATGACGCTTTTCCCCTTGCAAAACCCGATGAATTCATAATCGTGGACAGCTATGCCGATATACTGGACAAAGCCCCGGAACTGGCAGAGAAAAACGCTATAGTCATCCCTACCGGCTCATTTGTGGAATACCTGGGGCACGAGAAATTCATGGACCTGGAACTGCCCACCTTCGGCAACCGGCACGTACTGGAATGGGAATCGGACCGGGACAAAGAACGCCACTGGCTGGAAGGCGCAGGCATATCAATGCCCAAAAAAATCGATGACCCAAAGGATATAAAATCCCCTGTTATGGTCAAGTACCACGGTGCCAAAGGCGGGCGTGGCTTCTTTGTAGCCAAGAACAAATCAGAGTTCTACCAGCGTCTTGACGAGTCCCAGCCCTACACCATCCAGGAATTCATTGTGGGTACCCGCTACTACCTGCATTACTTCTACTCACCCTTACCGACCGAAGGATATACACTGAGCAAAGGCACCCTTGAGCTAATGAGCATGGACCGGCGTGTGGAATCCAATGCAGATGAGATATTCAGGCTGGGTTCGCCCCGTGAACTGGAGGATGCGGGTGTGTATCCCACCTTCGTGGTAACAGGCAATATACCACTGGTCGCCCGCGAGTCCCTGCTGCCCAAGATATTTGAACTGGGCGAACAGGTAGTGGAAAGTTCCCTTGACCTGTTCGGCGGCATGATAGGACCGTTCTGCCTTGAGACCGTGTGCACGGATGAACTGGAATTCCGCATCTTCGAAATATCGGCACGCATCGTTGCAGGCACCAACCTGTATATGTCAGGTTCACCCTACTCAGACCTGATAGGTCCCAACTTCTCAACAGGACGCAGGATAGCCAGGGAGATCAAAAAGGCAGTGAAGCACGATAAACTTGAAGAGGTACTGTCTTGAATAAGACGCATGATACGACGTATGATACAAAGTTTGATACGATGTATGATAAAATGTCTGATAGATCGTCTGATAAAACTTATGATATAATTATAGTAGGAGCCGGACCGGCCGGCATGTTCGCAGCAAACGAACTGGTGGGAAGTGGATTTTCCGTACTTATTATCGAGCAGGGACATGATATTTCCCAGCGCAAGTGCAGGATGGGGCTGGCCAGCCGTTGCACACACTGCGAACCCTGCGACATCATGTGTGGTGTGGGCGGTGCCGGAACCTTCAGCGACGGCACCCTGAACCTGCGCCCCGATATCGGCGGCGACCTGGGTCAGTACACCAGTGAACCCGACACTGCCTGGGAACTGGTAAATTATGTGGACAGGATATTCCTGCAATACGGTGCTCCTGATGAACTGAACAGGCTATCGGGCACCGAGGTCGAGACCCTTAAACGCAGGGCTGCATCTGCAGGTGCCAGTTTCATTGACATCCCCCAGCGCCATATCGGATCGGACCGGGCGCCCAGGCTGATAGAGAAGTTCAAGACCTACCTTGTCGGTTCAGGTATAACCTTCATGCTGGAAACAACCGTCACCGATCTGGTTATCAGTAACAGCAGGTGCACCGGTGTAGTGCTCAAGGACGGCAGCCGTGTTGGAGGGAAAGCCGTCATCCTGGCCCCCGGTCGTATCGGGGCTTCCTGGGTGGACAAAGCGGTGAAGCAACATGCGATCGATGCCAGTTATGCAGGTATTGATATTGGGGTCAGGGTGGAAGTGCCTGCAATAATCATGGACCCGGTCACCAGGATCAACCGTGACCCGAAATTCCATATTCGCACAAGGAAATACGACGACTTTGTCAGGACATTCTGCACCAACCACCACGGGTTTGTAGTCAGGGAAGAATACGAGGGGTTCATCGCTACCAACGGACACTCCATGAAGGATGCCAGCTCTGACAATACCAACTTTGCATTCCTGGTAAGGGTAGAACTTACACACCCCATGGAAAACACTACCATGTACGGCCGCTCAGTCGCCAAACTGGCAACTACCATTGGCGGGGGCAGGCCTGTCTTACAGCGTATGGGTGACCTGCGGCGGGGCCGGCGCTCTAACGAGGATCGCATTCACCGCAACCCGGTTGATAATACATTAAAGGACGTAACACCTGGTGATATCAGCATGGCAATGCCCCACCGTATTGTAATGGATATTATCGAAGGACTGGAGGTGCTGAACCAGATCATACCCGGCGTAGCCTCGGATTCCACGTTACTGTACGCACCAGAGATCAAGTTCTATTCCATGCACCTGAACGTGGACAGTAACATGATGACAAATATCGAAGGGCTGTATGCTGCCGGGGACGGAGCAGGACTGTCCAGGGATATTATCAATGCAGCAGCCACTGGTGTACTGGCTGCCAGGGGGTTAAAGAACAACATGGAAGGATATTATGGAACTTGAAAATTTTTTACAGCAGAACGGTTTTGATGCCTACCTGCTGCATGACGACAGCCACCGTAGCCCGGATATGTACTATGCCACCAGGTTCCTGGCACCTGATGCTTTCACATACCTGCATGCCGGAGGGGATATCCTGCTGGTATCAAGTATGGAAAAAGGCCGGGCTGAGAAGGAGTCCGGGATAAACGATGTCAGGTCTTCGTCCGATTACGGACTTATGGATGAATTGAAGTGGCACAATGACAGCGGTGTAGTATACTGCAAAGTGCTGGCCAGGCTACTGGAAAAAGAAGGGTGCAGCACCATTGCAGTGCCCAGGGACTTTCCACTGTTCTTTGGTGAATGCCTGAAGGCTGAGGGTTTCAAGATCACAAGTGTCAAGAGCCCTATCGCAAGGTTGAGGGAAAATAAGACCGGATCAGAGATCCAGGCCATCACAGCGGTCCAGCGCATATGTGAACAAGCTGTGGCACTGGCTATTGAATTTATTAGCCGGGCACAGGTCAGTGATGATGAATTGATCCATAATGGCACCCCCCTCACTGCCGAAGCTGTCAGGGCAGTCATACACCACTCTTTGCTGGATCACAGCTGCGAGGCTGATGACACTATTGTGGCCTGCGGACCCGGTTCTGCTGACCCCCACTGGCAGGGAAGCGGAGTACTGAAGGCCCACCAGCCTATCGTACTGGACGTGTTCCCCCGTCATATGGTGAGCCGGTATTACTGCGACATGAGCAGGACCGTTGTCAATGGTGAGCCGGACCCCAGGATCGTAGAAATGCATAGCGCAGTAGTGGAAGCACAGGAGACCGCATTTGGGCTTATCAGACCCGGGGTAAATGGCAGTGACGTGCACCAGGCGGTATGCGATACACTGGACGATGCGGGTTATAAGGTTGGGGATGATGAAGGTTTTATGCATTCCACAGGCCACGGCGTGGGGCTTGAAGTACATGAAAAACCGGGCCTGGGTCTGCAGGATGTTGAACTGGAGGTGGGGAATGTGGTGACAGTGGAACCCGGACTGTATTATAAGGACGTGGGAGGCGTACGTGTGGAGGATATGGTAGTGGTCACTGATGGCGGATGCAAGAATTTAACTATATTTGATAAGAATCTACAGTTATGAATAATCACAGGTGATGGTAGTAATGGACGAAAACGAGTTGGTCAAGGAAATTAAGGAAATAGTCACGAAATACACAACTGCCGGTAAGATACTTGCCCGTGTCAGGAAAGAGACCGCAAAACAGGTTAAGGTGGGTGCATCCCTGCTTGATGTGGCAAACTTTGGCGAGAACATGATCCGTAAAGAAGGGGGTGAACCGGCATTTCCAATAAACATATCCTGCAACGAGGAGGCTGCCCATGCCACACCCACAAAGGAAGATACTGATGTGTTCGGCGAGGATATGGTCAAACTGGATATCGGTGTGCATATAGATGGATACATTGCCGATACAGCCATTACGGTGGACCTATCAGGGCACCCTGAACTGGTTGATGCAGCCGAAGCAGCCCTTGAAGCGGCCATCCAGGCCGTACATGCAGGAATTAACACAGCAGAACTGGGAGTGATCATCAATGATACCATTACAGGTTTTGGGTATAAACCCGTGGCTAACCTGACAGGTCACGGTCTGGCCCAGTATATGCAGCATGTGCCGCCTACCATACCTAATATCCCTGTTGATTCCGGTGTTCTCCTTGAAGTGGGGCAGGTGGTGGCCATAGAACCTTTTGCTACAGACGGCAGGGGATATGTGGGTGAGGGGGCGGGTACTGAGATATATAATAAGGTTGGCAACAAGCCCATCCGGGCTCCCGCTGCCAGGGCTATCTTAAAAGAGATCGAACCATTCAGGACACTGCCCTTTGCAAAGCGGTGGCTCAATTCAAAGCACCTGGACTTTGCAATGCTGCAGCTTGAAAAGAACGGTAACATTTCCTCTTATCCGGTACTGAAAGAGGAAACAGGGAAACTGGTCTCCCAGGCAGAACATACCTTAATGGTCGAAGAGGATGGCTGTACTGTAATAACCAGGTGATCATGGTACGTCTTAGAAGAATTGCAGGACTATTAGGAATAACAATATTTGCAGCACTGGTTACCGGAAGTGCCAGCGCCGAATATAACTGGAGCAACCAGATCACTATTCATCTGGGCGGCATGGAATGGCAGTACACCGAAGAGCTGTCTGATATGGATTCCTTTGTATTCAAATACGATATCGATAACAAGCAGGGAAATAAGGACCATTTTGTCAGTACATGGGAACTGATGAAGGCAGACAAGCGGATGAGGGAAAGGTTCAGGGATGCCATTGAACGTGAAACGGATGTCAGGATAAACAATTCATCACTTGGTATTGAGGTACTGGATATCGATGCTTCACTTTCCAATAATGCACTGGGCCCGGTCGAGAGCATGACAGAATTGACAAACACCTACAGGGTAACATACTCATTCCCGGGAGGACTGCTGGAAAATGGCAGTACCATATGGTTCCTGGGAGAACCCGGGTCGCTGCTGTCAGTCAATTTCCCTGAAGGCACGCAGATCATATCGACCAAAGGTATTGATAATGTGAGCATCAGAACATCTTATCTTTCTGGTAAGTTCGGTGCAATAAATGAGAGTATTGATGCGACTGAGAGTGAAGGTACAACTGTTGAAGGTGTGACTGACAATGTAAGTGCAACTGATGAAGGTATGACTGACAATGTAAGTGCAACTGATGAAGGTATGACTGACAATATAAGTGCAACTGATGAAGGTATGACTAACAATATAAGTGCAACTGACAATGAAGGTGCCGATGCAGAGGGAGCAGAAATAACTTACATTATAGATGTAGTTCCGCCACCGCAAAACAACCTGTCAGAAGAGCTGGGGGAGAACGAGTCCACAATCCCTGTTCCCACTGAAATGCCATTCATGGGGACCGTTTACGTGCTATTGGTGATAGCAGCCGCGGTATTATTATTAAAAGATTGAATACATTTAATATTGATGAATATTGATGTAGTGGCGGGTAGTTGGAATATAATGAAGCGAACGACAGATATGAAGAGTATTCAGCCGGATGAGGTACAGAGCATCCAACCAGATGAGGTTTGCATCTTCATCCCCACAATGAATGAATCCCATACCATAGGTGATCTGGTCGACGAATTCATGTCACTGGGATTTTCCAATATCCTGGTACTGGACGGCCACAGCAAGGATGGTACGGCAGATATTGCCAGGGGGAAGGGTGCCAATGTCGTAATGCAGACCGGTAAGGGAAAAGGACAGGCTGTTATGCAGGCCTTTGACATTATCGACAGCCAGTATGTGATCATGATAGACGGTGATGGTACATACCTGCCCGGTGAAGTTAACCTCATCATGGATGCACTTGCAGAAGGGGCCGGACATGTCATTGGTGACAGGTTTGCAAACCCGGGTAAAGATGCCTTCACCAGATTGAACAAGATAGGGAACAGGATCCTTAACAAACTCTTCGGATTCGCTTATGGGGGATGGCTCAGTGATATTTTATCCGGATACAGGGGTTTCACAAATGAGACAATCTCAAATATGGTACTGAACCAGACCGGGTTTGAGATAGAGACCGAGATCACTGTTGAATGTGTCAGGCAAGAGGTAGATATCAAGGTAGTACCCATTACTTACCTGGCCAGGCCCGGAGGGGCGGCCACCAAGCTAAATCCTCTAACAGACGGGTTAAGGATAGGGAGTACGATATTCAAAATGGCAAAAATGAATAATCCTTTATTTTATTTTAGTGTGATGGGGGGTGTGACCATTCTTATCGGTCTGGTCATAGGTGTATATGTTGTGAACGAATGGATTGCCGGGGTCACACATGTTTTGCTGGCGATGTTGACCACACTTATCATAATAGGTGGAATACAGATGTTCATCTTTGCCATGATGGGTGATCTTATCGCTTCTCTTCACAAGGAAACAATGAGGGCTCTTAGAAAGCAAAAATAACAATAGGAGTTGTGGGGGCACTATCACTATGTCCGTCAATGTGCATCAGAACACACTACCACTGTGTCTGTCAAGGTGCATCAGAACACACTACCACTGTGTCTGTCAAGGTGCATCAGAACACACTACCACTGTGTCTGTCAAGGTGCATCAGAACACACCATTACTATGTCCGGCAAGGTGCATCAGAACACACCATTACTATGTCCGGCAAGGTGCATCAAAGCACTATCATTGAATCCACACATTCACCAGCAAGAAAAACATATTAAGAAGTAGTTGAATATTGTTTTAATAGGAGAATATCCATCAAATGGGATTTATCAGTACATTAACCGGAGGTTAAGAATGGTTGTAAAAAAGTATGAAGCTAATGGTATTACGCTCGAGATAGATAATGACAAATGTGTAGGTGCTGGCGAATGTGTGGACGTATGTCCGGTAGAAGTATTTGAACTGGTTGACGACAAAGCCACGGCGCCCAATATCGAAGAATGCACTGAATGCTGCCTATGCGTGGACTCATGTCCGGCAAGCGCCATTAGTCATAATTCTTGTTGATCTGCTGTAACTTTACCGGAACATATTCATTCCGGACAATTTCCTGTATTTCCGGATAGCTTTGAGTTTTACGGGTATTCAAGGGTATTGCCGGATAAGAATGTGATGTTTGGTAATTCCGGGTAACAAATCTTCATCCGATCATATCACCAAACTTATCTTTTCTTATGCTGTAACTACTTCAGGTTTTAAGATGGAAAGAAAAGAGTTCAGGGAACTGATATCATCACAGCATGCCAGGCAGGTTATCAGCCAGATACACCTTGAGCCCGGGATACTGGAACTGGGATTAAAAGAAGCCCTGGGTAGAGTGCTGGCTGAGGATATTACTGCAGAGGTGGATGTCCCGGGTTTTGACCGTGCCTCTATGGATGGATATGCCGTACGTGCAAAAGATACATATCTGGCAAGAGAGGACAAGCCGGTAACACTAAAACTTGCCGGCAGTGTCGATACAGGCTCTGTTCCTGATGTTAAAGTAGGCAAAGGTACGGCAGTGGAGATATCCACCGGTGCCATGATGCCTGTCGGTGCCGATGCGGTAGTGATGGTGGAATACACCCGGACTGAAGGCAGCAGTGTCCATATTGTGCGCCCGGTCTCTGTTAATGAGAATGTTATCCATGCGGGCTCGGATATCATGGTGGGAGAAAGAGTGCTGCAGGCAGGTACCAGATTGACACCAAGGGAGATCGGCGTGCTGTCTGCTGTGGGGATACAGCATATAAAGGCCAGGAACCTGGTCGTAGGAATAATATCAACAGGCTCGGAACTTGTCCCGCCAGGCAGCAAACTGGGCCTGGGTATGGTCTATGATATCAATTCATATTCTATTGGTGCAGCAGCCAGGGAATGTGGTGCAGAGGTCAAGTACTATGGTATTGTCAGGGACAACCGTCCCTACATGGAAGAGATACTGGGCCGTGCCGTGGATGAATGCCAGCTCGTAATAACATCGGGCAGCACTTCGGCTGGTGCAGGTGATATGATGTACCGTATCATCGGTGAGTGCGGTAAGGAACTTATCCATGGTATCGATATCAAGCCAGGAAAACCTGTAATAGTCGGCATAGTGGATAACACACCAGTGTTCGGGCTGCCAGGTTATCCCACATCCGCACTCACAATTTTCAATGAATTCACTGCACCTCTTATCAGGCATACCCTGGGGTTATCCAGTTCAAGGTCCACGGTAAGGGCACAAATGGCAGTGGATTATCATTCACCAGGGCGGCGGCAGTTACTAACAGTGGGTCTTGTAAGAGGCCAGGCATATCCGGTAGATAAGGGGTCAGGTGCCATAACAACACTGGCAGATGCAGATGGTTTCATTGAGATAGACCCTAGGGTAGAGATGCTTGATGCAGGTGATGAAGTGGTGGTCACCCTGATGGGAGATGTAAAATCCCCAGACGTGCTTTTCATAGGCAGCCATTGCCTGGGTTTTGAGGCACTGATGCGCCTTTTGCCCTTTAGTTTGAGAATGATAAATACCGGCAGTACGGGAGGAATGATAGCGGTAAGAGATGGGATCGCTGACATGGGCGGAGTGCATCTAATGGACGAAACAGGGAAGTACAACCTTTCGTTCCTCAAGACCTTTGGACTGGATAAGGCCGTGCTTGTCAAAGGTTACCTGCGGGACCAGGGACTTATTGTAGAACCTGGTAGTGATATTGTGGGATTTGAAGACATTGTGGGCAGAAGGATGATAAACCGTACGCGGGGTTCGGGCACAAGGGTGTTTACGGATATGAAACTAAAGGAAGTTGCCAAAAAGAGAAAAACAGGATTTGATGAACTGTGTGCTGCAATCGAAGGATATGATACAGAGGCCAGAACGCACAGTGCAGTTGCTGCGGCTGTCCGTTTGGGAAGAGCTGATGTGGGTGTAGGGATCAGGTCGGCGGCTGAATTGAACGGGTTGAAATTCATCTATATTGCTGACGAGGAATATGATTTTATTGTGCAGAAGAAGTTCATTGAAAGTGAGATGGGGAAGGAATTCCTTGATGTACTGCAAAGCGACGAATTTTGTGCCAGTTTGCCCGCAGGCATGAGGACATACAACATGACCGGTAAGGTCATGGATATGTGATATACAGATCATACATTACATTATTACAGTAAAAACATTCAGGACTACATAATATGCAGTCGAAAACCACAAAATTAATATTTAATACAGATAATGAAATACAATCAATTAATATAATACAGAGGCAATTGTTTTATCTCTTTGTGTTGAATAACCATATCAAGTAAACTTTATGTATATATGAATTATTAAGAGAAGTTTATAATTCTATCAGGCTGAATGTATCTTCCCTTTAAAGAAAGTAAAAAATGGTGGAAATTACGGATGGGAAATATCAAAATAGGGATCGTAGGAATCGGTAATTGTGCAAGTTCATTGATACAGGGCCTTGAGTACTATAACAACAGGGACCGCAACGATTCAAATGGATTGATGCACTGGGATATTGGCGGTTATAAGCCTAATAATATCGAAGTAGTTGCTGCTTTTGATATTGACAAACGCAAAGTGGGTGTGGATGTTTCAGAAGCCATTTTTAAAATGCCTAACTGTACAACAACATTTTGCAGTGAAATCCCAAAAACAGGTGTAGAGGTAAATATGGGTAAGGCACTTGACGGCTATTCTTCTCATATGGCGGATTATGACGAAGATCGTACATTTATTTTGTCCGATGAGAAGGAACCATCAAAGGATGACGTGGTAAGGATATTACAGGAATCCGGTGCTGAGATGCTCCTGAACTACTGCCCGGTTGGCTCTGAAGAAGCTTCAAAATTCTATGCCGAATGTGCCCTGGAAGCAGGTGTGGGTTTTATTAATAATATTCCTGTCTTTATTGCCAGCGATCCTGTGTGGGCGGCAAAATTTCAGGAAAAGGGTATCCCAATAATCGGGGATGACATAAAGGCCCAGATCGGTGCCACCATCACACACAGGACACTGGTGGACCTGTTCGAAAAGAGGGGAGTCAAACTGGATAGAACTTACCAGTTGAATACAGGCGGCAATACTGATTTCCTCAATATGCTCAACAGGAACAGGCTTGCTTCTAAGAAGACATCAAAAACAGAAGCAGTCCAATCAGTACTTTGTGAAAGACTTGATCCTGACAACATCCATATCGGGCCAAGTGATTATGTTCCCTGGCAGAAGGATAACAAGGTTTGTTTTATCAGGATGGAGGGCAGGCTTTTCGGCGATGTTCCCATGAACCTCGAACTACGGTTGTCTGTGGAGGACTCCCCCAATTCGGCAGGAGTATCCATTGATGCCATCAGATGCTGCAAGCTGGCTCTGGAAAGGGGCATTGGTGGAGCACTTTTATCTCCGTCATCCTTTTTCATGAAGCATCCGCCGGAACAATATACTGATGATGTGGCATACCAGTACACAGAGGATTTCATAGCAGATAAAAGAGAGAATTAACTTGAGTACACTTTTGAATTCATATACATTTTGTCCCATGGCATAGAATTCATATACATTTTGTCCCATGGCATAGAATTCATATACATTTTGTCCCATGGCATAGAATTCATATACATTTTGTCCCATCGCACGGAATTCGTATACATTTTATCCCAATGCCCACGGAATTCGCATATTTTTTATAGTGAAATCATATATTAGTATGCATGAGCGAGAACCTGGAGAATATCATAACCAAGGGATTCCATTCCTGGACACGCAACCTTAACATCTGTATCCCATTGCTCATCAACTATGTGGTACAGTTCACTGTCATGTTCTTTGCTGCCATAGCAGCAATGTTGTTATTTTTCGGCCAGAACCTCTCAGGTATGGCTTCCATGACAGAGGATGAATTATTTGACCTGATGTCGGTTTCCATTATGGAGAATCTCGCAGGCGTAATAATCATAGCCTTTTTGGTCATCCTTATACTATTACTGTTCGATGCATATTTCTTTGCAGGTGCGGTTGGTATGAGCCAGAACGCAACAGCAAATGGTGATACCTCTGTCACAGATATGTTCAATGCAGGCAGCAGCAATTTTATCAATATCTTTTTGGCCAATTTCCTGATAATGCTGATGATGATCGCAGGGATCATTTTCGTGGTGCCAGGTGCCATTTTGACCAGGAATTACATGGAGGTCATGGAATCCACCCAGTTCACATCCGGCATACTGCTACTGCTCATGGGCATAGTCATATGGGTCATATACCTGCTGATCCTGAATGTGGTCCTTGCAATTGTGCTGTATTCCATAGTGATAGAAAGAACCGGGGCCATGGATGGGATCATAAGGGGATATGATTTCTTTATGGATAACAAGCTTAGTGTATTTGCCCTGTGGCTGTTCATCTTCGCAGTTTCCACTGCGGTGGCAGTTGTTTTCTTTTTTGCGGGCGAGGTAATTGCCCTTATTGGCAGTGACGGGTTGAACATAATCTGGTCACTGGGCAGCCAGATATTGATACTGGTGACCATCCAGCCGTTAATAGTGATCTGGTGGACCAGGCTGTATATGGTCAGGACCGGAAAGAACATACATATTGATGAACTCCTGACAGGTGATTGGGAGTGATCAGGGTAAATAATATTTAACCTCCCGACATTACAAATCAAATCTTGAACAAACATCTGATAGCAAGCAAGTGATAAACTATGGATATATATGACAGTGTTATCGAACTGGCCAAGAGGCGCGGCTTCCTCTGGAACTCATTCGAAATTTACGGTGGTACGGCCGGGTTCTATGACTACGGGCCTCTGGGCGCCATGCTTAAGCGCAGGATAGAAAATATCTGGCGCGATATTTACGTCATTAACGAAGGTTACTACGAAATTGAGGTGCCTACCATCGGTATAGAGGACGTGTTCGTAGCTTCGGGACACGTTGGCGGGTTCTCAGACCCGCTGACCGAATGTGTGAAGTGCCACGAATCCTTCAGGGCAGACCATCTCATAGAGGATTTTGCCAGCAATCCTGACACGCTAACCCCGGATGAACTTTCTGTTATTATCAAGGAGAATAATATCAAATGTCCTGACTGTGGTGGCGAACTGGGCGGCGTGTACGAGTTCAACCTCATGTTCAGCACATCCATCGGTCCCGGCTCAAAGCGTGTTGGTTACCTGCGTCCTGAAACCGCACAGGGCATGTTCGTTGATTTCCCCAGGCTGCTGCGGTTTTACAGGGAAAAACTGCCCTTTGGCGTCACCCAGATAGGAAAAGCATATCGCAATGAGATATCACCTCGCCAGGGTGTTATCAGGCTGCGGGAGTTCACCCAGGCTGAAGCCGAGATCTTCGTGGACCCCAGGGACAAGAGCCATCCCCGCTTTGACAGCATCCGGGATTATGTGTTGATCCTGTATTCAGACCCGGCCCAGTCATCAGGCAAGGACCAGATCGAGATGAGCCTGGGCGAGGCAGTGGAGCAGGGTATCATCGCCCACCAGTTCCTGGCATATGCACTTGCAATGACCCACCAGTTCCTGGTGCGTGTGGGCGTATCCCCTGAGCGGCTGCGCTTCAGGCAGCATATGAAGGATGAGATGGCCCATTATGCAATAGACTGCTGGGATGCCGAGATACTGTCGGACAGGTTCGGCTGGGTGGAGATCGTGGGTATAGCCGACCGTACCGACTATGACCTTAAAGCCCACAGCAGGGTAAGCAAGACCGACCTGTCTGTGTATGTGGAATATGATGAACCCAGGGTTGTGGAAAAAGTGGTGGTCAAACCTGATATGGGTAAGATAGGACCTGCATTCAAGGGCAAGGCAAAGGCCGTTTCGGATGCATTGAAGTCAATGGATGTCAAAAAAGAGTCCGATCCAACAAGCGATCAAATGATCAGTATCCAGGTTGACGGGGAACAGGTGGACATACCTCCTGATATGTACGAGATACAGCAGGTGACCGAAACCATACACGGTGAGAACATCGTGCCCCATGTAATTGAACCCTCATTCGGTATAGACCGTATTATCTATGCAGTGCTGGAACATGCTTTCAGGGAAGAGGAAGTGCATGGTGAAGACGTGGTGAAGGGCGAGGACGAGGTACAGGGTAAAGACAAGGTGAAGGGCGAGGACGAAGTACAGGGTAAAGACAAGGTGAAGGGCGAGGACGAAGTACAGGGTAAAGACAAGGTGAAGGGCGAGGACGAAGTACAGGGTAAAGACAAGGTGATGGGCGAGGATGAAGGCAGGATCGTACTGGGACTGAAGAGCGAAGTAGCGCCGGTACAGGCTGTCGTGCTGCCGCTGTTGACCCGTGAGGAACTGATAGAGCCTGCACGAAATATAGAATCCGCGCTCAAGCACAAAGGTGTGATGGCGGCCTATGATGATTCGGGCACTATCGGCAGACGTTACCGCAGGAATGACGAGATCGGCACGCCGTATTCCATTACAGTAGATTACGATACCCTGGAGGACGACACGATCACCATCCGTGACCGCGATTCCATGAAGCAGGTCCGCGCCCCTGCTGATACCATCGCAGACACCATACATGACCTGATACAAGGCTATACCAGATTCGAGGATGCCGGTACCCCAATTGCATAATAATTGATAATATTACATAATTATGTCTGTCATTCTCTCAAAAGAGCTGCTCCGTAAATCCATTCACTTAGCAGGGATGTTCATCCTGGTGGTATACTATTTCACAGACCGTTTTACTGTCCTGTTCTGGCTTGTCCCGCTCGTATTCGTAACACTGCAGTTAGAATGGATGAGACTGAGCGGATCTTTCAGGTATCCGGCAGTCCTCCTGCGCCCATCCGAAGAGCATAGGGTGGCAGGGTATGTCTATTTTATTACTGCAGCCTGTATTGTTATTGCACTGTTCCCGAAGACCATTGCCATAACTGCGCTGACCATGGCAATCCTGGGTGATTTTTCTTCGGGTATAGCTGGTGCCATGTGGGGTAAAAAAGCAGATGTGAGGCAGATGCGCCTGCCAATAAAACCGGTACCAATTTTGCTGGTAATGCTGCTGGTAAGTTTTTTTACCGGTTATCTTGCAGCCCATGCACCCGGACTGGCACCGCTGCCAGCTTATTCAGTGGCGCTGGGCGCCCTGGGTGCGACACTGGCCGACGGCGTACCCTGGCAGATACGCGGGCGCGTGCTGAACGATAACCTTACCATACCTCTGGTATCTGCGGTATTGATGCTGGTATCTACGGGAATTTAAATGTTTAGCAGTGTCAGGGTGTTTTTTAGCACATATAGTATTAATGGCAGAATAACAGGGAGTTATATAATATTATTTTAAACTTATACATATATACTTTAAAAAGTATATAATCTATTTTTCGAAAATCTTAAATATATCCTGCGCACAACTAATTAATTAAGGTTGTTGGATTATATGACATTCAAAATTGTCATTTTTGTTTTTTTCACTGTTTTAGTATTTGGCATTGGTATAGCTTCTGCTCTTTCAAATTCGGGTGGATATGATTGGAAATATTATAGAGTGATTACCATTGAAGAAAACTCTGGAAATGCATTGAATGACTATCAAATATTTATCGAACTAAAAAAGAAGGATTTCCCAGCTGAAGCAAAACCTGATGGTTCCGATATAAGATTCACTAAAGCTATAAAAGAACTTGATATGTGGATCGAAGAATTTGACACCAATGTGAAAACTGCAAAAATATGGGTGAAAGTTCCAAACATTTCAGCAAATAGTGAAGTCAAGATTAGGATGTATTACGGGAATGAAAAAGCAGGAATTAGAAGTAATAAAGAAGCTGTTATGGATTTTTATGACGATTTTAATGATGGGACATATACAGATAAATGGGAAGTAGCAGAAGGAAATTGGACACAAAGCAAAGGAACAATAATGCAAATTGATAACGCAAAAAAAGCATTATATGCTAAGGATGTTGCTATCACAGATAATATAATAATTGAATCTAAATTGAGAGGTTACCAAATTGGCGTGGCAACTCGGATGAATGACTCTTCGAATTGTTGGTTCTATCATATAGATATAAAATATAAAAATTCGGTTTGTGTTTCTATAATATCAGATGGAAATCTCTTCCAAACTAGATATGCCCCAATTTCAAATATGAACAATCGGACATGGTATATTATTCGTGGCACAACTTTGGGACCAACTGCAAAAGCAGAACTTTTTGATTCTAAATGGAACATTCTCAACTCTGCTGCAGGTTACTCAGATAATGAAACTGGTAATAGGGTTGGACTTATCTCCGCCCAAAATAGTGAATTTGATTGGTTTAGAGTACGCAAATACACATCCCCAGAACCTTCCACTTCTATATCTGAAGAATATAAGATAAAGGAAATACCATCATTGACTTTGACAAAATCAACTTCTTCATCCATAATCCAAGAAGGAGAAAACATAATAATATCAAACATGGTTGAAAACACTGGTTATAATAATGCTATAAACGTAGAAATTGTAGATACAGTTCCCAACGGCTTTGAATTTATAAGTGGACCGAGATCATTATTTCTCGAAAGGATAGAGCCGGGAGTAGATCAAAACTTCAAATATTCAATTAAAGCAACAGAAGCTGGAAAGTTTATGTTATCCCCTTCAACAGTGATTTATCAAGATGATAAAGACACAGTTTTTTTCAATGAATCAAATCCCATAACTATTCAGGTAGACATTACTCCACCTTTAACAAGCTCAAATATAACAAATGAAACATTGTTGGATAATTTCTCAACTGATTCATCTATGGAGAAAAAGACTTCTGGATTTGGAACATTATTATTTATTATAGGATTACTATCAGCTGTATATTTTTTAAATAGGAGGCCACCTTCTCTGTAAACTCGGAGACGTTTCCATTAAACAGTTGGGAGGCTCTTTTTGAAATCTAAACTAAGAAACCAGAATAAAATTAATTATGTTATAATCTAATATGGTGGTTAGACGAAATGAACTTGAAAATTTTGACCCTTATTTTTTTTATTTCTTTATTATCTAATGTTGGCACTGCCTCTGCACTTTCAAATTCGGGTGGAGGAGATTGGAATTATTATAGAGAGATTATAATTACAGAAAATTCAGGAAAGGCTTTAAAAGACTATCAAGTTTCACTCAAATTTGATCCTTCAAATTTTCCAGATAATGCAAAGCCTGATGGCTCTGACATTAGATTTACTAAGAGTGGAGAAGAGCTTGATATATGGATTGAAAAATATGATCCGAATAAAAAAAATGCAATGATTTGGGTGAAATTTCCAGAATTTACAGCAAATGGGGAAATGAATATTAAAATGTATTATGGAAATGAAAAAGCAAGCAGTGTGAGTGATGTAAATGCAACGCTGGAATTTTTTGATGATTTTGATGACAAAACGTATACAGACAGATGGCATGATAATGAAGAAAATTGGATCGAAAGTGACGGAACAATAAAACCATCTGATGAAGCATCGAATTTCTTTTTTTATTCGGCAATATTTATAAAAGATATCACCCTGACAGATAATATAATTATTGAATCAAAAATAAGAGGTAATAAGGTTGGTGTGGCAGGTGGAATGAGCGGCACCAATTTGCTTTGGGAATTTTTATTGAACACCGGAGATATCAAGTCGGTACACATTAAAAAAAATCCAGAATCGATGCATCAATTTAATACGTCCCCAATATCCGGGATTAACGGCTGGACTTGGTATATTATCCGTACTACGATTTCAGGAGGGTCTGCAAAAGTAGAAATTTTTGATTGTAATTGGAACCTTATCAACACTGTAACTCTCAGGGATAATGATATTAAAACCGTGAATAAGGTAGGGCTTATATCGATTTATGACGGTGAATGGGATTGGTTCAGAATCCGTAAATATGCCTCCTCTGAACCTACCGTTTCTGTATTAGCAGAATATAATATTGAAGAAACACCTCATCTCATACTTGCAAAATCAGTTTCTCCGCCCATAATTTTAGAAGAAGAGGGGGCAATATTATCAATCACGATCGAAAACATAGGCGGTAGAATTGCTGAAAATGTAGAAATTGAAGAAACAATCCCGAATGGTATCGAAATTTTAAATGTAACGGATTTAGTGAACTTTGGAAATATAGAACCTGGAAAAAAACAAACCTTGAAATATTCGCTAAAAGCAACAAATCCAGGGAAATTCATATTCTGCCCTGCAATTGTGACATATAACGATGCTGAAGGCAGATATTTTTCCTCTGATTCAAATTCGATAATTGTTCACGTTGCCAATGTTTCCTCTATTTCAATAAGTGCTGAAGTACCGAATGTAGAATGGTATAAAAAATCTCAGACAAACATCTCTACTCCATCCATCCAGCAGACCTCTGATGGTGGATATATAATAACTGGTACTACTTCTACTGCTGACATAATCTTGCTAAAAGTAGATGGAATTGGAAATGAAGAGTGGAATAAAACGTATGGAGGCCAAAAAAGGGATGGAGGTTTATCTGTTCAACAAACATTTGATGGAGGATACATCATATCTGGATATACGTTTTCTTTTGGGTCTGGTGAAAATGATGTATATCTTATAAAAACAGACATGAATGGAAATGAAGAGTGGAGCAAGACATTTGGCGGTCCTTCCAGAGATAAAGGGTATTGTGTTCAACAAACTATAGATGGAGGGTACATTATATCTGGCAATACGCAGTCTTTCGGGGCCGGGGAGAATGATATCTACATCATTAAGACAAATAGAAACGGAAATGAAGAGTGGAACAAAGCGTTCGGGGGTCAGAATTTGGATGAAGGTTATTACGTCCAGCAGACTTCTGATGGAGGTTATATTATAACCGGTAAAGTTGATGTAAATAACTTTTACCTTTTAAAAACTGATGGAAATGGAACTAAGGAGTGGGATCAGACGTTTGAAGGGCACTGTGGGTATTCTGTCCAGCAGACTATTGATGGGGGGTATATAATTGTTGGTAGTAGCCAGTTTTTCAGAACCCGTTTGACTGATATTTACCTTTTAAAAACTGATGGAGATGGAAATGAAGAATGGAATAATACTTTTGGGGGACCGAGCTTGGATATGGGTTATTCTGTTCAGCAGACTTCTGATGAAGGATACATCATAACTGGTAAAGCTGATGGGAGTAATATTTACATTTTAAAAACAGATAAGAATGGAAGTAAAGAATGGATCAAGACAATTGGCGATTTATTAGGAGAAATTCATATAGGTCGTTCAGTCCAGCAGACTTCTGATGGGGGTTATGTAATAGCAAGCGGTGGTTCTGATAAAATCTGGCTGGTAAAATTATCATCAGAAGTTGAACCATCAGTCTCACCTGCAATAAATAAAACAAGTGATTCCGAAAATAAAATTTTTGGATTCGAAATTATATTCTCTATCACAGGGTTACTGGCAGTTGCATATCTTTTCAAAAGGAATAAGTGATATAGAATAAAATTAAAATTTTTTTAATACTTATTGCCTGCACCTCATTCAAAAGACTAAATGCAAACAATCTAATGGTAAAATGACTATTGAGCATCAGTCTTTATACACCGTTTTTCCAAAACGGAGTTCGTGACCACGAAATGGTCAACTTTATACTCAAGTGGCAACAGGTGTTCTTCGTATTTTAATCCTACGTGTCTAGTGTCGAGTCAACCTTTAAGTGTCGTATTATGAATGGCATAGGGCACAATTCTAAAATCAAATTATTTCAATAATTATATTGGACGAAGATTAACCTGATTTACTCAGATGCAACCTTAAATCTGCGTAAATCTGTGTTAATCTGCGTCTTAAAAATAACTGGTAAATGGAACAATGTCAGATCATATATCGAGCGATATTGTATGGTTGACTCGACACTAGTAAGTAATAGAAGCTTAACATATACGTATTTATGTCAAATTTTTTTCCCAAGTTTCAAGCGAGTTTCTTTGAATAATTCCCAAATCCTGGTTTCATCGCACAATTTTTCATTTTCACTGCATTTCCCTTCTGCTTTACATTCCAATGCCAGCTCAATGGCCCTTTTTCAAGATCAAGCAGGTTTTCTTCAAGTGTTTTTTTAGAAATTTCAAGCAATTAATTATTTAAACTATACCACATAGAATATATTCCATGCGGTATATAATCCAAAGCATCTATCCCGTACAAGAGCGAAGGTCTTTTACTGACAGAGAAGCTGAACTTGCCATGCTTGCTAAAAATAGCGAGAGAATCTTAGACGGCTCTGGCAAAAACATATGCTTCATAGGTCTTCGCAGAATTGGTAAAAGTTTGATACTTAAGGAATACATTTCAAGGGAAAAAGATAAACATATCCTTCCGGTTTACATGGACCTTGAGCGCCTGGACACCACACCGGAATTTTTTGCAGTCCAGTATGTGGGCCAGATATTGCGCTGGTTCCTGGACGACGTAGATATAATCCCTTATCTTGATGTTAATGGTCTTGTTAAAAAAGTAGCAGACACTAACAGTAATACGGCTGTAGAAACAGTTCATTCGATGTTCGATGAACTCAATAAAGCAAAACCAAATCAGCGCTTGTTACTGGAACTTGCATTTATTTTTCCTGAAAGGTTTGCGAATGAACAGGATATTCATATCATACTTATGCTTGATGAGTTCCAGCGAATACATGAGATTGATAATTTTCCGCAAATACATGACATAATCGGTCTGCTGCGTTCCATAATCCAGACCCAGTCAAGAACTCATTATGTAGTCGCCGGTTCTGCGATAAGGATGCTTGAGAAGGTGTTCGGGGAAGCAGACTCCCCGTTTTTTGCCCAGTTCAGGGTACAAAGAGTGGCATATTTTGAGAAAAAAGCAACTTTTGACCTGGCGCAAAAGATAACAGGCATCAGCGATCCAAGGGTCCTGGGGAAGATGCATGACCTGACATTCGGGCATCCGTATTACATTTATTCCATTTGTGAGCGCCTGAATGAACTTGGAGAGATGAATGTGAACGGGGCCAGAAAAGCCTTTGTACTTGAAACGCTGCTTAAAAATGGCAGTATAAATCTCGTATATAGGATAAGTGCACCCACTGCTTATATTGGGTGTTTCAACATATTTGTTGAACGTAGGCTGAGAGCGGTAGGCTATAATTCTTACGGCATTGTCCGGCAAACTAAGACTACCACCCTCGCTCCTACGACCCTCCGGCAATTTAACATGTTACAGCCCTGATTAAACAGGTGTCTGGCTATTGGCCACGAGATTACGGTTCGTAGAGAGTAATGGAATATTTGGTCCTCAGCCTATTAAACAATTTCGGGCTGAAAATATGAATTTGAACATTGGAATAGACATCGCCAAAAATGTGCATGAAGTATGCTTTGTAGATGAGAACGGTAAACAGATCGGGAATTTCATGAAGCTTAAGAATTCCAGGAAAAGCTTAGAGAAATTCAGGAATAAGATAGAATCCATCTCGAAAGAGCTAAACGCAAAACCAAGAATCGGGATTGAAGCCACAGGAATATACTGGTATTCACTATACAGTGAACTGTCCAAGTATTACGAAATACAAGTCTACAATCCATCTCAAATCAGTGGATTTAGATCTGTGAATATCAGAGTTTCCCACAACGACAAGATTGATTCGAGGACAATTGCAAATATGCTCCGATTTGGAGAAGCTCCCAAAACCGATTACAGTGATAAGCAAATACTTGAGATGCGTGAATACTGCAGGTTCCAGTTTAAATTGACAACTATAAAAACAAATTTAAAGAAACGGTTTAGACGGAATCTGCATTTGATATTTCCAGGCTATGATATGGTTTTCAAAAATGTATTCACAAAAACATCAAGAGGAATACTTACAGAATTTCCTACACCTGATGACATACTTGAGATGGGTACGGAAAAACTTCGTGAGTTGATGAAGGAGCTAAGCAGAAACCACATTAATCCAGACAAAGCCAGTGAACTGATAGAAATAGCAAGAGACACAATCCCTTCCGAGATAATTAAAGAATCTGCGCTTTTCGAACTTCAGATGCTACTTGATCTAATAGAAACTCTGGAAAAACAGATTGAAGAGGTGGAATTTAAAATATTAATTATTTGGAATTCTGTGAAAGACCGGTATTATACACAAACAATTACTGGGATTGGAGTTATCAGAGTGGCCACAATTTGTGCTGAGATTGGAAATTTTGAAAATTTCACTCATCCAGACAAGATTCTCGCATTTGCGGGTCTGGATCCTAAAGTGACACAATCTGGAAACAAGGAGATTGTCGGTGGACCAAATAAGAGGGGTTCAAAGATGTTGAGATGGGCATTGGGCTGGGCCGTAGAGGAAGCTAAAAGGACTAATCCTGTTATTGGTTCATGTTTTCAGAAAAAGCTGGATGAAGGAAAGCACTACAATACTGCAAGATGTGCTACAGCTAAGAAACTTGTTAGAATTATCTGGTCGGTTGAGAATAATAAAAAACCATTCCAGATTCCACCCAACTATCTATCTTCTTAAGTGAAAATACAAGCCAAAAATGACACCACCATAGTGGATTGTCACTCGCAGATACGTAAGTAGACTGAGCATTAAAGGAGGGCGTGAAATGTCCCGCGGTATAATAGAAGTTGACCTATAATAACGGTTGAAATATATTATATATATAGCGGTGGCTATATAAAAATGGAATACGCGCAACATCCTTTTCATCGTATATCTCGCCTATCGCCGCCCTGCCTTAAGCTGTGTTTGCAGACTGGCAACAAAATGCTTGCGGCGTAGCGTACCCGAAGGGCGCAAGCTTTTTAATTGCCTGACTGCATCAAGTGGGGCAGGGCGGTGGCGAGAGATATCGAAAATGGAGTGACAATGCAACAATTCCCTTTTCATCGGAATTGAGCCAGGAGCTGTCCTGCCTTCATCTGAGATTTAGTTGATCTGTACAATATTTTGAAGATAATAGTTCAAATGTGCTAAAGATAATCATATATAACATGTCTTATGTGCAGGTATTTTTTCGAGAACAGTATGTCCAGGGTTCGCGGGGATGCGCTTATGAGGACAATACTTCACCAACTGGCAAAAGAAGACGGAGTAAGGCTTACGGATATCGCACAGTCTATCAAACGGAAGGACGGGGTCACAAGGAACCTGCTTGAACGCCTGATAGATATTGACCTGATCGTGAAAGAGGATAAACGCTATTATTTCCGGGACCCGGTCTTACGATACTGGATAATGAATGTTTACGAAGGTGTTGAGTTTGATACCATGCCCGGTAAAAGGGTTATAGAAGATATGGTGCGTGACATTGAAGAGAAGTTCGAGAAAGCATCTACTGAACTCGGTATTGCAAAAGAATATGAACTGAAGTATGCTCTTGAGAAGTCTCTTGGATTTCATTTTGACAAATATTTAAAAGATGGTATCGAGTTCGACCTGGTAGGTGTAAATGACGATATTGTGCATATATTTGAGATCAAATGGCGCGCTAAAGAAACAGGTTACAGGGAAATCGAAAAATTCATGGCAAAGACCACAGCATCAGAATTTGCAAAACATCCCAGGAAACTTATATTGATAAGCAAGCGCGGGTTTACCAGGCAGGCCACAGAGTATGCCAAAAGCAAGAAAATAATATTGGTTACACAAAATGAGATTCCAGCGATCAAGGAACTAATCGGGTAGATCGAGTTGGAAACTATACCACATAGAATATATCCTCTCTGGTCTAATTCGTTTTAAAATTCTGCAATAGCGTAATCGTGTTCTCCACTCCCATTGCTACGCCTTCCACCTCGATACCGCCTTTGCCCTTGGCGCCGTCCCCCACAATGTAAAGTCCCGTAATGGGCGTGGTATTGCCCAGGTCCGAGCCCGAACCTGCCCGGTTCACAGGCCAGCCGTTCCGGTAGGTCTGGACCATCAGTACCTCATAGTCATCTTTGTGGAATATATCCTCAAGGTCTTTCAGTCCCAGTTCTATCTCAGACTGGATATCGTCAGATTGTAATGCCTGATGTGACATGATCAGATGTTTTCCAGGCGGTGCCAGGGACGGGTCTATAGAGGTAACCTCATTGATCCCGTTTACCCGCCTGGCATAAGGCGTGAGCAATACACCGCTATGCCCTATCAGCGGCATGTTTGCGCCCAGGCATATCTTGATACCTGGCGCTGGTCTGGTCGAATTCAGTGCTGCTGTGTATTCTTTGAACTCATCTGTGTCAGAGTGGTCATATAACTGTGCTGTTAACTGGTGCCCGATATCGCTTATGACCACATCCCCCAGTATGGTCTCGCCGCCAGTCTCCACTCCCACTGCCCTGCTGTCCACTATCAGTATTTGGTCTACATGGCGGTTGGTATGTATTATGCCGCCGCCTGAGAGTATGACCTGTTCAAGAGCATTGATAATGGCACTGCACCCCCCCATAGGAACGCCTGGACCGCCATAGCGGCGCATATTGTCAATTATTGTAAGCATCTCTCTGGCAGATACATCATCACAACGCATGCTCAATGCCCATCCACAATAAGCATTTGCAAATTTGATGAGCCAGGGGTCCTTTATGAATGGGAAGAACCAGTCTTTAAATTTTTCATCACCGGGTTTCACGAATCTGGATTTGGCAGTGAGGTAGAACAGTTTCAGTTTGTCAGTCAGGGAAAGGGGGCTGGAGAATTTTTCAAAGGATATATCCCTGAAACTGCCGTTATCAGGCATCCTGAGCATGGCCGGGGGTGATGAGGGGACGATCTTAACATCAGCCCCTACCTGCCTTAGCATGGATGCCAGCGGGCCCCGGGAGCCGTGAGGTATCATGTGCAAGGCGCCAGATGTCAGTTTATAGCCTTTGTAATCCAGGTTGATGAACCGCCCGCCGATAAGGGCCTGGCGTTCAAATATTTCTACCCTGTGTCCTGCCTTTACGAGCCGCGCTGCAGTGAGCAGGCCGCCTAAGCCCCCGCCTATTATCAGGGCTTTCATGCCCCATCCTCCCTTATGGCACCCAGCGGGCAGTATGGTATACAGATACCGCACCCGGTGCAGTTATCACTGATACTTGCTCTGCCCCATACTGAAATTGCCTCGCTGGGACAAAATACTACACACTGGCCGCACCCTACGCATTCTACATTGACTATCATATTATCCAAACCGCTGGAATGTTTTGGAAATTGTCTTTATTGTACCTTAAAGTTGCGCAGATAATGCCATTTTCTTAATTGTCCGGATGAAAAGAATTATTGTAGATAATTAGTCTAGTGTTAAGTCAACCATCAAGTGTCGGATTATAAAGGGTATGGGGTTCAATTCTAAAATCCAATTATTCAATAATCACACTAGACGCCGATTAACAGCTGATTAACGCAGATGCAACCTTAAATCAGCGTTAATCAGGTATCCACTTCAAATCTAATGGTAAATAATTTTTTTAGATTCTAATTGGTAACATCGTTGTTTATGATTACTTGGCAATTAATAGAAATATATTAATTAATAATTTGACATAAATAGAAAAAGCAATATGATATTAATATAATTATGTATATCTTGAAAATAAATTGAATTCAATAATAGATATTATTATGAAACCAAAATCAATTGAACAACAATTAGAATCGGTAAAAATTCATCCAGATGAAATTCCAGATGAAGATATATCCGAAGCTTTTAATCTCTTATTTCAGTTGG
>Ga0255367_1026_pt1 | contig 44926 bp, 45 predicted proteins | sample ANMaggSeSYBR01D8_FD_182098 | JGI IMG/M metagenome (GOLD analysis project Ga0255367, IMG submission 182098) | Sediment cell enrichment communities from methane seep in Santa Monica Basin, California, United Staets - ANME aggregate JGI... | ecosystem: Environmental > Aquatic > Marine > Cold seeps >... | reverse complement strand
AATATCAAAAAACTTGTTGAACGGTTCAGGTATAATCTTGACGTCTATAAAAAATCAACATATAATGAAACACAGGTGAGAATAGAATTCATTGACCCCTTCTTTGAAGCTATGGGATGGGATGTTGGCAATAAACAGGGTCATGCAGAGCAATACAAGGATGTTGTTCACGAAGATGCGATAAAAATTGGGGGTTCGACCAAAGCGCCGGATTACAGTTTTAGAATTGGCGGTCAGAGGAAGTTCTTTGTTGAAGCGAAGAAACCTTCTGTGAACATAAAAGAAGACGTCAGCCCATCATACCAGTTGAGGAGGTATGCATGGAGTGCAAAACTGCCATTGTCTATCGTAACAGATTTTGAGGAGTTCTCTGTCTTCGATTGCCGGATCAAGCCCAATCAAAAAGACAAAGTTAGCGTGGGGAGGATTGCCTATTACACGTTTGAAGAATATCTTGATAAGTTTGATGAGATATACGATATCTTTTCAAAAGAAGCGATCCTCAAAGGAAGTTTTGACAGGCATGTACAATCAACGAAAGGCAAGAGGGGCACAGCCGAAGTTGATAGTGAATTTCTAAAGGAGATTGAGAGCTGGCGTGAACTGCTGGCTAAAAACATTGCTCTTCGTAATCCGGATGTGTCTATCTACGAGTTGAACTATGCAGTCCAGAAGATAATAGACAGGATTATATTCCTGCGGATTTGCGAAGACCGGGGGATCGAACCTTATGGGCAGTTGCAGCCGGCAGCCGATTCCACTGACGTTTATATACGCTTGCTGAATCATTTCAAACTCGCAGAATCCAAATACAACAGTGGCATATTTGATTTTGGCTATGATTCGATTACGCCGACGTTGAGAATTGATGATAAAGTCTTGAAAACGATTATAGGGAGTTTGTATTATCCATTATCGCCGTATGAGTTCTCAGTTCTCGGCGTTGAGATACTGGGCAACGTGTACGAGCAGTTTCTGGGCAAGGTCATCAGGCTGACTGCGGGACATCAGGCAAAGGTGGAAACGAAGCCAGAGGTTAAAAAAGCCGGTGGCGTGTATTACACGCCTCAGTATATTGTTGATTATATTGTCAAAAACACGGTTGGTAAACTGGTGGATGGGAAGACGCCGGAAGAGATTGCGGAGATAACGATACTGGACCCTGCATGCGGCTCGGGAAGTTTTCTTATTGGTGCATATACGTATCTTTTACAGTATCATCTGGACTGGTACATGAAGAACAAGCCGAAAAAGCACAAGAAGGCGGTTTTTCAGGTCAGGGATAATGAATGGTATCTGACAACAGATGAGAAGAAGAGGATCCTTCTGAACAACATCTATGGTGTTGATATTGACTCGCAGGCTGTTGAGGTCACGAAATTGAGTTTGCAGTTGAAGGTGATTGAGAACGAAAGCAGGGAGAGCATTGACCATCAGGTGAAATTAGGGATGGAGGGTGTGCTTCCGAATCTTGGGGGGAATATTAAGTGTGGGAATTCGCTGATTGGGCCGGATTTTTACGATGCGGGGCAGATGAGACTTTTTGATGAGGATGAGATGCGGCGGGTCAATGTGTTTGACTGGGCTGATGAGGTGAAGGGGTTTGGAGAGATTATGGGCAGGGGTGGGTTTGATTGTGTGATCGGGAATCCGCCGTATGTACGAATCCAGACGATGAAAGAATGGGCGCCCAATGAGGTGGAATTTTACAAAAGACATTACACAGCTGCCAGTAAGGGCAACTATGATATTTATGTTGTTTTTGTGGAGCGGGCGCTGAAACTACTCAATGTCCAGGGACTGATGGGCTACATCTTGCCACACAAATTTTTCCAAGCTAAATATGGCCAACCTCTACGTGAGTTGATTGCTGGGGGAAAGCACTTGGATGAGATTGTTCACTTTGGCGACCAGCAGGTCTTTGCTGGGGCAAGCACCTATACCTGCTTGCTCTTTTTGGATAAGAATGAAAACAAGCGCTTCCACTTCGTCAAAGCACATGATCTGAATGCATGGCGAATTATCGGTGAAGCAGTCGAGGGAGAAGTTGACTCCAAGAAAGTAACGGAAAAGGAGTGGAACTTTGTCGTGGGATCAGGGGCACAACTGTTTGAGCGATTGGAAGAGATGCAAACTAAGTTGGGAGGTATTGCGGCTATTTTTGTTGGCTTACAAACGAGTGCGGATACTGTATTTTTATTCAAAGAACATGAGAAAACGGGAATTGAAACAACGATGGTCCACTCAAAGCAACTTGGCCAACACATTGAACTGGAATCAAGTCTATTAAAACCCGTGGTGAGGAGCGGAAATATTGGTCGGTTCTGGGCGAAACCAACTGCTTTGGTTCTATTCCCTTACGAGCAGGTAAACAAAAAGTTCCAGCTCATACCTGAAAGCAAAATGAAACGCAATTTCCCAAAGACATGGGACTACTTGGTTACCAACAAGAAACTGTTGTCTGGGCGTGAGCACGGTAAATTCAGAGACACAGGCTGGTATCAGTTATATCCAAAGAACCTTGATGTTTGGGAACAAAACAAAATCATGTTGCCGTATATGATTACTCAACTATCCGCTTACTATGATAAAACTGATATGTTGTACTTTGTGAATGTTACAACAGGTGGATTTGGTATCACCTTAGATGAACAATATGGCACAGTGAAATATATGACCGGACTTTTGAACAGTAAGTTGCTCGATTGGTTTATGAAACAAGTAAGCACTAACTTCCATGGTGGATATTTTGCTGCTAACAAACAGTTCCTAGTTCAACTTCCAATCCGTACAATAAACTTCTCCAATCCTGCCGAAAAGGCACAGCACGATAAACTTGTAGCTTTAGTGGATAATATGCTTGAACTCCAGAAGATATACCACGAGGCGAAAATGGAGCGAGATAAAGAACTTTACGAACGGCAGATAAAGATTGTTGAAAGACAGATTAACGGGCTGGTTTATGATTTGTATTGGCTGACGGAGGGGGAGATTGGAGTTGTGGAAGGTGCAATTTAAATGAACGAAGATGATTATCCTTCAGAAACGCTTGAATTAATTTATAACGAAGTGAAAGATGCGTTAAATACACAGCTTCAGTCACTGGACGGACTCAATACAAAAGCAAGTGTTATCATTGGATTTGTTGGCGTGATAATTGGAATATCACTAAATTTATATTCGCATAGTAATTCATATCTATTTGGCTCATCTATGACTTTGTTTTTAGCATCTATTTTCTTCACACTCTTTGCTTATAGAGTCAAAAGTTATAGAAGAGATCCAGAACCGGAAACGCTAACGATAAAATATTTGAGAGATGATTGTAAAACGGTTAAGAAGCAACTCATCGATAACTTTATTCAGTCTTTTGAGGAAAACAAAATCAAAATAGGTGACAAAGTTAAATATATTAACTATTCTCTCATACTCTTATTCTTAGGGTTGATTATTTTAACCCTAAGTATAATCGTGGAGTGACATGATGACAAACGAAGAAGAAGCAAAAACAAAAAGAACCACCAAAGAACCCGTTACGATAAACCCGGATAAAGACCTAAAAAGTTCTATCCAGAAGATGGCAATACCTAATCGATTGAAGAAAAATAACGGATGAGGAGATAAAAGTGGTAGAGGGAGATAATCATGGAAATTAGCATCGAAGTTGAATCGAAAATCGATGATAAACAGATTGATGAAGTTCTAACTAAAGCAATTGAGGAGGAATGCAAAGAAAACGGCTGCCCTCTTTGCGGAAGCAGGAACATAAAGGTATATGTTTACGAAATTAAGAAAAGTGGATTAATTAGGGGCTACATCCATTGCAAAGATTGCAATAAGAAAAGTAACCTCACAGGAGACCAAGATGTGCATAAGCAACTAAAAAAGATTACAGAAAACTTTGAGAAAAGCATTAAGGGGATATTCAGTTAAAGTTAAAATGTGTTCAGATATATTTACGCATTTAGTTGCGTTTGCATTGTGATTGCATTCAAAGGTTTTATTTGATAAATATAAAAGAATACGTTGTAGTGAAGAAAAATTAAAATAAAATACGGATGAATTTAAGGAATACGTAACAGCGAAATTAAATGAATTTAAATCAAATACAAGCCGCAACAAAAGCCATCGAAACAACAAGAACGATTGACGCCCGGCACCATCTCATTTCGGACGAAACGCTCCCCATCACCGGACCGACTCATGTCCGCGTAATCATCCTGGTGCCTGAAGAAACCGACATAAATGAGACTGAATGGCTTCAGGCAGCAGCCGCTAACCTCGCCCTCGATTTCCTGAAAGATCCAAAAGAGGATATCTACACGCTTTCCGATGGGAGACCGTTCCATGATAGAGAGTAAAGTCGTCCTGGTGCCTTTTCCGTTCGATGATCTTTCGACGACCAAAGTACGACCCGCAGTCTGCCTGACATATCCTATCAGTCCACACCGCCATGTTATCATGGCCTTTATCTGCAGCCGGATGCCAGTCGATCAACTGGAAACGGATATGATACTGCCAAAGGTCCAAGTGGGTATGAGTAGCAAGAAGAAAAACATATATAACTTTGAATTGATTTAAAATGTGTAATGAAGGTGAGATAATTGGTATTAAACCTCCCGAAAAGCGGCCTTTTTGTGAAAGATAGGGACATTGTAGAAGCTGATTTTGGCCCCATGCGGATTGATAGGGAACAAGTAAGGAAATTCTCATTAAGACACAGGGGTAGTGTGAGACTCTCCAGCGGGAAATATTACACTGAAGGAGAGTTTGAAGATAGGAAAAAGAAAATCTTCAAAGAACCTTTGCCTTGAACGTTGTCAGATACATCTATTCTGAAGTTACAACATGAATACGATTTCGTTCAATGAGCAAGAAACAGCAAAGATTAGAGAAACAGTTGAGTTGTATCTCTTTGTCAAAGAACTGTTGATCTACAACGAAATTATAGATCCTGATAGTTATACATTTCCACAAATTATAAATGAACTGAAAAATGCCTACGATCACTTCAATCGGGTTTTAGCTCAAAAATTGGAAATAACTGAAAACAGGGGCGATGACTACTCGATTAAAACTTTAGACAAAGCACTTGGTCATATCTATAGAGCATGTTATGATGCTCTGGACTGGTTGAGTATAAACATAACACAGGACATTAAAGAAGATTTAAAATCCTTTTCTCATGAAGCCATCAAAGAGGTCATGCCAACTTATTACAAAGAAATAAGACCCGCTCTTCCCCAATATGAAAGACGTATCACAGCACTTAGGACAGAAAAAGATATAGCTTCCATAAATGATGATGCTCTGTCTGAATACACTCAAATTGTAAAGGATTTAAGTGATATCAGACAAAAAATAAAAGATAGTGTAGATGCACTTGCAGAATGTGATTCTAAAAAGAAAAAAGAAAAAAGAAAGCCGATTGCTGGATTTGAGGAATATTGGCGTGGGTGCCATCATTGGGTTAATAATCGCTGTTGTGAGCTGGGTTTTAACATCATAACATATGCTAAATTAAATGTGCGCGAGCAATTAAAATGAGCACACCCGATTAAAACGGATGCGATTAAAAAAGATGAAATGCCAAAAATGATAAACTTGAAATGGGCGAAGAGCATTCCGAACGCGAGCTGGAACGTGCCCCCATCTTACGGATCGAGGACTTTCTTCGCCATGGCCGGGCTACGAGTGACATCCACGCTTCGTCTACACCATCTGATGACGGTCACGACAGCACTTATCATGCGGGAATTGGGAGAATTATCGCCACAAATGCAGGATGAAGTAGCGAACAAACTGCAAAAACTGTTTGGTCTGGCATAAAATCGATCTTAAAAAACCTAAACACCAAGAGGGATAAACATGACAGGGGCTAAAACAACAAACAAAAGACCATTTTTTAAGGAGCCGGACTTTGTCATCTTTATTATTATTGTAATAGCAGCTACAGCCTTGCGCCAATACCAGCTTGATGTTCGCCCTTTCCACCATGATGAGGCTGCTGTAGGCTCATTTGCCTACAAATTGTTCACAAACGGCAATTATGAATACAACCCGGTATTTCACGGTCCGTTTTTGTATTTCCTCACAGTAAGTATATTCAACATCATAGGGGATACCGATTTTGCAGCCCGTGTGGTCCCTGCACTGACCGGCGTTGGTATGGTGCTGCTGGTATATCCTTTCAGGCATTACCTTGGCCGCCCGGGCTGGCTTATCACGGCAGCGTTCTTCGCCTTTTCACCCTCTTTCCTATACTACTCCCGTTTCTTCCGTAATGACATATTCATCACATTCTTTACTCTCACAGCCGTGGTGTGTGCGGTAAAATATCTTGAGCACCGAAATAATCCCAACCGGCTCATTTATTTAGCACTGGGCTCTGCCGCACTGGCATTTTCAGTCACTGCAAAAGAGAATGCATACGTTACCATTGCACTGCTGGGCTTTCCTGTCGGAATGTATGTATTGTACAGGATATGGCTGCTCTACCGCACCCGACACCAGCAGCATGGCATCATCGCATCTCTTGAGAAGAACATGTTCAGGATATTGATGGATACCGGTCTGTTCATAGTAGTGTTCCTTGCTATTTACGTGACATTCTACTCTTACTTTTTTAAAGACTTTGAAGCTGTAAAGGTTGCCACTTTCAGTGCCTTTTCCCACTGGTATGAAATGCATGAGATAGAACGTATCGGAGGGCCGCTGTATTACTATATCCCCTTGCTTTTCCTGTATGAACTTCCAGTAGCCTTGTTTGCCTTTATAGGAAGTATAGACTATATTAAACGGTTTATTAAAAGCAGGGAAAATCCAATGATGGTCTTCCTGGTCTACTGGCTGGCTGCCAGCCTTGCAGCCTATGCCTATATAGGTGAGAAGGTACCCTGGCTGATATTGCATCCTCTTCTTCCGGCAGTACTGATCGCAGGCGCATATCTAGGCGAGGTCGTGCCTTCCCTGAAACAGCGGCCAAGATGGGCTGAGGCCGCCTTTGTGGTCATAATGGTATTATGTTTCGCTTTTTTCATGTATACCAGCTATAACCTGAACTACAAGAACTTTTCAGACCCTGCCGAACCATTGATACAGGCCAGCCAGCCGCCCCAGAAATTCCAGCACTTCATGGCCACCCTGCATGAAACTGCTGATAAACACAAAGGCTTTTATACTGAGATACAGGTCACGGACAATGAGATGGATACGCAGTTTTTATGGCAGATACGCCATTACAAAAATGTAAAATGGAGGGTGAACCTGGAAAATGATCCGGCACTGGATGCACCTATTGTAGTAGCTCATGACGAGGATGCTGATTATGTGGAGAAGATAGTGGGTGATGACTACCAGCGGCTGGACAGTGCAAAGATGGCATGGTATTGGTTTAAGCCTGGTGACATCAATTACAGGTTCATTATGTACCGCCAGCTTGACAGGCCCCAGAGTGAGTATGGAGTGGTGCTTTTCTACAGATAATAATGAATAAGGTAATTAATAAGGGCTGGATGTGAAAACATGGGCAAGATTATAATAATTGGCGGCGGTCTGGCCGGACTTGCAGCGGCATACCGGCTTTCGGATGAACATCAGGTAACCTTGGTAGAAAAGGACGATGCACTGGGTGGTATGGCACAGAGTTACCACATTGATGAACATACTGATGGCCATATTGATAACCACACTGATGATTATTATATCGAGAAATATTACCATCATTTTTTTTCCAGCGATATCGAACTGATGGGACTAATTGACGAACTGGGCCTGGCAGGGCGCTTGCAGTGGGTCAAGGGTACCACAGGCTATTACTGGAGCGGCAGGGCATATCCCATGAACACTCCCCTGGAAATTCTAAAGTTCCCGCCCATGTCCCTGTTAGATATATTCAGGCTGGGGTTGCTGGTATTTCGGGCAAAGCTTGTCAGGGATGTCAGGTCCTACGATGACATGACAGCAGGTGAATGGATATTGAAGATCGCAGGCAGTGGTGTTTACAATAATTTTTTCCAGCCGCTCCTGAACAGCAAGTTCGGATCGAACGCCGACAGGGTCAGTGCTGCCTGGTTACTGGGCAGGGTCAAGATACGCTCAAACCGTGGCGCAGAAGGTGAGAGATTGGGATATATAAGGGGTGGGTTCCACCATCTGATAGCTGCGCTGGCTGATTCAATAAGGGAACGGGGCGGACGTATCATAACAGGTAACGGTGCCAAGGAGATATTGATGGAAGACGGCCGGGTTTCAGGTGTAAGGCTTGAAGAAGGTTCTTTGTCGTGTGATACTGTGATATCCACAGTACCTCCTGTAGCCCTGGCGTCCCTGGTAGAACCGGGCATTCCTGGATTTGACCCGACAGCCATACATTACCAGGGTACATGCTGTGCCCTGCTTGGGATGGCAAAGCCTTTGATGACAGATGGTACTTACTGGTTGAACATCAAGGCCGATGTGCCGTTCGGGGCGCTTATAGAGCATACTAATTTCATGCCGCCCTCTGATTATGCAGGAGAGCACCTGCTCTATATTGCTTCGTATTTCCAGGACCATGATGACCCGCTGTACACCCGGAGCGAGGAGGAAGTTATCGAGATGTTCCTGGATGGGGTTGAGAAGCTGTACCCGGAGTTTGACAGGTCGGTGGTACTTTGGTGGGAACTGGGGCGGGATGCACTGACTGCTCCGGTGTATGAGACCGGGTATGCTGAGCGGATACTGCCTTATAAGACCGGTGTCGATGGGCTGTACCTTGCAGGCATGTTCTCTGAGGCTAATTATCCAGAGCGCAGCATGAACGGTTCTGTCAGGGCAGGATATGAAGCGTCCGATGCTGTTGTGCGGGATAGCTGAAGAGAATGCAACAGCAAATGCAAATGCAACTGAATCGATGACTATCACAGCTACAGCAACAGTACTTCCAACTGAAACAACATTAGTTGAACCAAAGTTCAGGGTAGGTCCTACTGTTACTCTGCATCCGGTTAATGATGTTGTTGATAAGTCACAAAATGGACTTGTTGAACTTCATATGGACAACCCATCCCTGAATTATGTGACATTTAATGTAGATGCAAGGATAAGTGTTCTATCAGGAATTCATGTGTATGGAGAAGGATTTGGTCAAGCAGGGCTGGCAGGTAATATATACGTATATACAGAACTTTCTCTATCCCGCCAGGAAAGGCTAAGACAATTTATATCAATATTAAAGGAGATAAAACTGGATTAGAGGCAGTGCTTGCAATCACCGGATTATTAGCGATATATATGAGAAAAAGAATATGAAAAGAATTCCATTCCACAACAGAGAAAAAGAACTTAAAGAGGTCATGAAGATACTGGAGGCAGAGCCGTCCCTCATTACCTTCATCTACGGACCGATAAACTCAGGAAAAACTACGCTGGTAAGCCACCTGATCGATCAACTGCCTGAAGAATACGTGGTATTCTACATTAACCTGAGAGGGAGATTTATTTCGGATTACAGGGATTTTATTAAGGTTTTATTCAAAATTGAAAAGAAAAAAAATTATAAAGAAGTTCTAAAAACAATCTCTGAAATATCTGCAGAGACGTTGAAATTCAGCGGAATCCCGGTTGCTGAAAGTGTTATGAATGCACTTTTCAAGGAAAAATCTTACGAGGATGTATTTGAATTTTTGGAGGAGTACTTTGCAACAATCGCTAAAAATAAGACACCTGTGCTTATCATCGACGAATTGCAGGTGGTCGGGGATCTGAAGATTGATGGGTTGCTGATGTATAAGTTATTTAACTTTTTCATACGATTGACAAAAGAGTTACATCTGTGTCACATCTTTGCTGTTTCATCTGATTCACTCTTTATCGAAAACGTCTACAGTGAGGCAATGCTTGATGGGAGGTGCAGATATCTGCTAGTGGATGATTTTGATTACGAAACTGCTACCGCGCTTCTGGAGAGGAATGGTTTTACTGATGATGAGAAGGCGGTTGCATGGGAATACTGCGGCGGAAAGCCGGTATGTTTAATGGAGCTGATCTATCCCGATGACAGGGAACGGATAGCAAAGGATATGTTGAAGACAAGAGTAACCCAGCTCAAGGATTTACTCGACTATCTGGATTATACCAAACCGAGAATAATGATCGGAGATGATGAATACCTGGTTGAAAAGGGGGATATTGCTGATATCCTTAACAGGTTTGTAGATACGGAATATATCGATGATGAAGGTTTGAACAGACCTGCAAAGCATTTCCTGATCAAGGATAACATTTTGTTCCTTGATCCGCATACTGGAGTCATCAAACCGCAATCACGTCTGAATCTGCTTGCGATACGAGAAGTTCTAAAGGATGTGTGAAACCGAACTGGTTATAGGGATATTGGTTGTAATCGAAATTCTGGTTGAAACTACTGCGGGCGTGCAGGCGCAGAGTGATGATGGGCTGTACCTTGCAGGTATGTTCTCTGAGGCTAATTATCCAGAGCGCAGCATGAACGGTTCTGTCAGGGCAGGATATGAAGCGGCCGATGCTGTTGTGCGGGATAGCTGAAGAGAATGCAACTGAATCGATGACTGTTACAGCTACAGCAGCAGTACTTTCAACCCACTCGCTTTAAAATCTATATGCCGAGGTATGATTTGAAGCTAGAACCTTACACCTACAGTTTGAAATAACTAGAATTCGGATGTTTTTGGGTGGGTCTATTGATAGTGGTTTTTAGATGGTTTAGCTTTAGCTTTTTTAGGTTTTTGAGTGAAATAAATCGAATGGGTACGGATGTTTTTTAATCTCTCAAAGTCTGTTTGGTTCATATGAACCTATGTCAAGATAAAGCCACTAACAACACCAAGTCTTATTCAAGTCAGGTGTCCCGCAACTACCCCCCAAAAATCCTGCCCACATACCGAACAGCAACACATACCTCATCGCACACCCCGCACCCATCACTCTCATCCCCCACCCTGATACGCCCATCCTCAAAACTAATAGCATGTTTCGGGCAGGCCTTCTTGCATATCCCGCACCCCGTACACTTCACCGCCCTCGTCACCTGCCTGGCAGCCGCTTCAAAGAGCTCTTCAGTAGTTTCCCTGTCCCCCGCAGTGACCTGAAAAGTACCATCCGTGTACAGCTTCACACTCCCCCCACCAGTCAGGACCACCAGCACACCCAGTTCCTCCGAATAACGGACCTCACCCAGCATTCGTATCAAGATCAAGACTTTTTCGAACAGAATGTCTTTTAATTATTCAAAACAAGTCCTAAAGGGTGAATAAAAAATGAAATATAAAGTAGTGGTTAGTGAGGGAGAAGATGGATGGTATGTTGTGGAATGTCCCTCCATTCCAGGGTGTATATCACAAGGCAAAACTATTAAAGAGGCACTGGATAACATAAAAGATGCAATTTATGGCTGTTTGGAAGTGATGAATGAAAGGATAAAAATTCAAGGTAATGCGAGACTAATGGAAGTGAGTGTTTAGTGACAAAACTGCCTAGAATTTCAGGTATGAAAATTTAGTTTTTCAAATTATTATATTTTAAAAGTGTTATGCTTAATTTCATCTACTCGTACTAACCCAACCTCCAGCCTCGTTGATGCCTCGGATTTAAGCGATAGCAACGTCCGGCGCCCGTGACGATCTGATAATCCAAAATCAACGCACCCCACTCAAAATGCATCATCAGGTCGTATTCAAGTCCGGGGTCCGTAACTACCCCTCTAAAATCCTACCCACATACCTGACAGCAACACACACCTCATCGCACACCCCACACCCGTCACACTCATCCCCCACCCTGACGCGCCCCTCCTCAAAAATAATAGCATGTTTCGGGCAGGCCTTCTCACATATCCCGCACCCAGTACACTTCACCGCCCTCGTCAACTGCCTGGCAGCCGCTTCAAAAAGCTCTTCAGTCGTCTCCCTGTCCCCCGCAATAACCTGGAAAGTACCATCCGTGTACAGCTTCACACTCCCTTCATCGGTCAGGACCACCAGCACACCCAGCTCCTCAGAATAACGGATCTCACCCAGCATCCTCATCATTTCCACAGCATCCACAGGCCTGACCCCCCTGGCAGTACCCTCGATACTGTACCCCCCAGCCTTGCATGGAGATATGCCAGAAACCACCCTTATCCTGAAGGCTTCATCCCCTGCATCCTTTGGGACAATATCAATACCCAACTGCTGGGCCAGCAATCTCATCTTAGGAGGATGCTCCCGCCAGCGCCAGAACCCGTGGTCGATGTAACCGCCCGGGAGCCCCAGGCGCTCAGCCCAGTCCCGCAGGTATGTATCCCACCTCTGGTACAGGTCAGGGTGCAGTTCAGGCATGCGCCCGTATTCCGCACCCAGGGCCGCCGGGCACAGCCAGCAGCCCACCCGCTCAAACCCCATGTCATACAGTGGATTGTATTCCAGGCCCCGCCAGTGTATGTACAGCCACACTTCAAGCGCACGCCAGTCGCGGATGGGGTATACATTCACCTGCCCCGGCACCAGGGGATTTCCCTCAGTAGCAGGGATGCGGGCACGGCTGAATGATTCATACTTACGCTTGCCATCAATGGTCAGGTAATTTCCCTTCTCTGGTATCCCACCTGCAGGGGCCAGCTTGCAGACCTTGCAGCACCACCTATAATCCTTAGCCGGGGGCCCGAAATCAGGCAAGTGCTGCCAGAACACGTCCCCTGCATCCAGTTCATCCAGGTCAATATCATTATCATTGCAAAACTTTCGCGCATATTCCACAGTCTCAGGAAATTCCAGGCCTGTATTGATGAAATATGCCTTAGGGCTGTGTTTCAATGCGCTTTTAGTCAGGTCCAGCACCACCAGGCTATCCTTGCCACCGCTGAAGGACACATACACGGGTCTACCACGGTATTCCTGCTGGTTAGCCATACCTTTTATAGTGTTCATAGCATTCTTGCCCAGGCGTTTGATGGCAGGCGCGTTGGCCCTGACCACCTTGTCCATCGTTGGAACCACATCTTTTAACCGGGCCCGGCTTTTCCCTATCTTCCTGACCCTGACCGCAGGTGTGGCGGTTTGCCCCATCGCTTTTGCATCCAGTAGTGCAAAACCTACACCCGTCATTTTGCCCTTCCTGACAATGATATCATCACCCTGCCTGATATCATCAGAACACCACTGTATCACATCAGAACTAACGGTCTTACCGCTGAGATGGCCGGGAACATCTGAGAGCTCAACGGTCCTGTGCCTAGTATATTGTGCCATGATAGCAGCCCCATCCATTGAAAGGTCAAACAGCCAGTCCAGGATTTTCAGGTCAAAGCGCAGTATCCCAAACACCAGCCCGTCCACTATTACCTGGTCGGTCTTATCCTCACCACCAATTTTATTGAGCAGGACGATACGCTCACCCAACGGGTCAATACCGTAGCGGGCAGTCAGGATATCAAGCAGGATGCCGCACTCATAAGGTGAGCAGAACCGCACATCTCCGGGCGGTCCCAGGTCAATTCTCTCACCTGTTGAGCCACATAGTGCACACTCGATACTGATAAGCGGGAGATTGCAGTCCGGGCACCAGTGAATGGATACATCCTTTCCGGGTTTGAATTGTCTTTTATTGCGTTGTTCGGTCATTTGGTATGTAAGTATTGCAGGTATATATCGTTAAAACTACCATTATATCCATTACCGGGTTTCATTGACGTATGGGAAAGTATATACTTTCCTGCAGGCTTAGAAAATGCGCATAAAGTGAGCATTTCCTTGAATTTTACCTGACGATTGGAATGAACATCCAATGGACCCGGCGGGATTCGAACCCGCGGCCTTCACGTTGCGAACGTGACGATCTACCCCTGATCTACGAGCCCAAAAAAGAAATTATCGGGACATTTTCCTGCCCCATATCCAGTTCAAACAGTAAATAGTTGTCAATTGATATTACAGGCGCCCCAGTTCGATAACCGAAACACTTTCAACTTCATCGACTGCTGCAAAAGCCTCTTCCACCTTATCGGTACCACCCTCAATATCACCCACGACGACAACGGCAATAATGGCTTTCAGGCCAAAGGCTATGGGCTCCTCGGAAAAACCGTGGAGTTTTACACCCTCAGGTATGACCGCTTCCAGTCTCACTTTCAGGGCATCAAGGTCGGTTTCCACGCCAGCCGGCATGATCTTGATCTTAGCTGCTACTTCGCCCACACTATTCACCTCAGGGTCCCTGGAACTGGCATCCCGGACACGTATACGGGTTACTCTGGTGTCTGCACATTGCACATCTTCCAATTTCCCTGGCACATGATGGGCACGGGAAACGCACATACCCTTTCTCGATAAGTTTTACTCCGCATGAAATACAGTACTCTGCTTTCTGGGTCATCCTTGTTAATTCTCCTATTAGATTTCGGTATTAGTATGATTATACTGACTTAAAACTTGTTCCTGCCATATATCAATGTGCCCCCGGTAACACCGCCTTTCAACACTTCGATAACTCTATCAAAGTACCTGCCGTTTATCACCATACAATCCATTCCATGTGTCATAAGGAAAGCGGGCAGCTCCTTATCCACACAGGTCTCCTCACTGCCAGCCAGATCGCCGGCATATATCTGCTGCACCAGTTCACCATCCAGGTAAATACCATCTACATCTGTGACCTTTATCAGCATGCTGCTAGTCCTTTGTGCAACCCAGGCCGAAATGGTGTCTGATGTCACGTTCCATGAATGTTCCAGGCCACTGTTGTAATAACGTAATATTGTGTATGGCAACAAAATGCTTACACCCGGTTCGTGTATCTCCAGGTCATTAGTAAGTGGTACGCCTGAGATGTCTGACAGGTAATAGGCATACTGTTCCATGGCCAGTATTGCCATCCAGTGTGCCGCATCCCCTGAAATACCTGATATCTCCTGGAAACTCCTCACATTGTCTGCGAATACGGCCCCACCTGGAATAATAAGTATTGATTGTAGGTTCTGGCAGGTTACGTCATTGACCGTCCTGATAAGTGGGGAGGCACAGTCCATCAGGCTGCCACCCAGTTTTATTACTACCCTGGAGTCATCGGTCATTATGCTGGTCATTGGTAGGCTAACATATATATGCTGTCAATATTCACGCAGTACAGGCAGCAAGAAAATCCCCCCTATGACGGACTAACTTGAGTATACAAATTCATACATTGATCACAAAAAATATCAGAACATGAAAAACCGTTTCATATCAAGAACCCGGTTTCGCTCTTTGTCTTGATGTCCACCAGGATAAAATTTTTCATATTACTACGCCTGATATCAGCAATATCCTTCAACTTGACACCTTCCACAAATGAAACTTCACTGACCTGCTCATGGAACTCATCAAAATCCAGCTTGACCTTTAAACCTTTCAATCTAAGTGTAATAGGCAAAGGAGACAATACTTCATTGATCGCAGACACCTGGTCCTCTATTTCTTTTTTCACCCTTGGTGGCATAACAGAAAGCAAGTCCTTACCAATCTCTTCCCGTTCCTTATCAAATATCTCTCCAACAACATCGACCACCCGGTCCATGGCAAACATCTCTTCCCCTTTTCGCAGCCTGTGGGCAATACGACCCAGGTTAGCCACATAAACATCCGCATTTGGTATATCTGCAATATCTATCTCAGGAGCCCCTGTTACCACTATGGGAATATCGATACCTTCGAACAACTTTGGCTTGCTATCTGTGATGCAGTGTTTGAAATTACCAAAAACATATACTGCCACATCATGCTCATTGATCAGTTCACGCTCATGTGCAGATATCTGGCACGTCCTTGCGCCCACGCCCCGAGCCAGCCCTACCATATTGGTCTTTGCACCTTTGCGGCGCAAAAACTCGGCAATATCACAGTCCGGGTGTGGCAAATGATGGTATGCAAGTGTTGGTGCCACAACAGCGATCTCTGTGCCGGATAGAGGTGCACGGGTTAACACACCCAGCAATTTCTTTGTCATATCCTCAACAAGCCCGGTATCCTTGATCGGAACCAGCATTATGATGACAACTTCAGTCTGCATTATATTCTTCTGGAGTATATAACCACCCAGATCCTCTACCAGCTCTTCGATCAGGTTATGTTTATAGACCCCACCTTCATACATCATTGGTTCAAGCATTGAGCCCCACCTCATGCAGCAATTGATCGCGCATACTTACAGCCCTGTCCTTCCAATCCTGTTTAATAGGATCCTCGGAAGCCACGAAAAGAATATATTCATCTGTCAGTTGATGGTACCTGACCCTGAAACCCTCCGGAATGATCCTCAACATTGCATCAACGATCCTGTCATTGATCTCCTGAACTTTTTCATCAATCACTATATCTCCAAGCAAATCAACCTCAGTCATATAATCCGGAGTTTCCACAACGATCGTCGTTCTTTCCTCTTGTGAGATATTGCCCCTGCCATAGCGTTCCCACAATTTATTCAGCAGTTGAGGTATATAAGCTTCCTTGTGAAGGAAAATTAACACTTCAGATTTACCGTATCCGCCAATCTCCAGGTCAGCGAAATCACTAATTTTAACAGACGGTATTCCTTTCTTGCGCAGACCAAGGAAAATGAATACGGGTTCGGTCACATCCACAAAAGCCCTGACCTTTAAAAGAACTCTGCCCAGCGCCAGGTCGGACAGTACATCTATTATCACTCTCCTATAGATATCTGCACCTACTTCTTCTGGTGATTCCACGATTATTGTATCATCTTCCATCTATATGACTCCCCGGCGGGTCTATTTATCAATAAAACCTGAAACCAGTAATGCCGCACCTACAGCGCCGATGTACTGGGAATGAGGTGGGACCGTAACCTTGATCTTTAGCAGTTCCTCCATGGCCTTGGGTACACCCTCGATAAGCGATGACCCGCCTACCATGATCAGCGGTTCCTTAACATCTATCTCCTGCAATTGCTGCTCAAATACCTGTTCCACTACACTGTAACAGGCAGCCGCTGCTACATCCTCCTGGGCTGAACCTTTTGCAAGGGAATTGACCAGGCTCTGTATGCCGAACACTATGCAGTAACTGTTCATTTCCACGTTCTGCTGCATTCCCTTTACAGCCAGATCACCTAGTTCTGTAATATCCACACCCAGTCGCTTTGATGTCATCTCCAGGAATCGGCCTGATGCCCCGGCACAAATACCGCCCATAGTGAACATACCAGGGATACCATCCTGCACAGCGATGGCCTTATTGTCCATACCTCCAATATCTATGACAGTGGACGGTCCATGCTGACTGTTGGCAAGATATACCGCTCCTTTTGAGTTGACAGTGATCTCTTCCTGAACCAGGTCTGCATTGAACTCTTCGTTCAGCAGGAACCTTCCATAACCGGTAACACCTATGGCCTGTATCTCATCCCTGGTAATACCCGCCTCAACCAGGGCATTGTCCAGTGCCTCATTGGCACTTTCCACCACCTTGATGGTGGGAACCCAACCTGTGCCTATGATCTCATCATCCTTCATTATCACGGCCTTGGTGGTAGTCGACCCCGAATCAATGCCAGCGGTCAAACCTTCCTGCTTCTCCCTGGCAAGCAAGCTGCGACGCCTGGCAGTAGTGGTCAGTGCTTCCAGTCTGGTAAGTAGGGTACTTGACGTTGTACGTTCAGTAAACGAATAACTGATGACAGGAATCTTCGAGTTGGCATAAATATACCTGCGAATCTCATTTCGCACCAGGGCACCTTCGGCACACCTGAAGCATGAAGCTATCAATACGGCATCAGCCATGGTCTTTCCTTCCACAATTGATTTTGCCCTTGCTATCATCAATTTCAGATCAGGGCTTGCCACCTTGAACCCGAAATCATTCTCAACATTCCTTATGTCCTCTATGGATATCTCAGGGAAGAAGATTTCAGCATTAACCACATTGGCAGCAGTATCTATCTCTTTCTGGATACCACTGTATTCACTACCACAGGAAAGCTGGGCGATCTTGACAAGATTTTCTTTTGCCATATCACTTATCCCCCTTTCCAAGTCCGTCTGTAAAATCATGTATCAGATGCACAAATGCCTTTGCATCCTCTTCAGTGCGGGGATAATCCAGTTCCAGTATGGGTATATTCTTTGTCCTGACCAAAAAGTTTACAAGCTCATTAGTGCGGGCGCAGCCCATACATCCGAAGGCTATGTCTGGCTCCATGACAATAACGGCTGCCTCGGCCTCCTCGAGCAATGGACCAAGCAGCGCCATCCTGCCCCTTACACCGGAAGGTACTTCAACGGCTGCATATTTCAGTCCGATCTTCGGGTCTTCGGGTGTAATATTAATTGGCGGCGAATCCAGTCCTGCCGTACGGATTTTTTTCCCGACCTCCCGCATTACAGCAAGAGGTTCATGACCGAACCTGTCTATAAGGTCTGATAAAATCAGACTGTTACTGGGGTAAATAAAAACCTTAACCATCTCGATAACCTCATTTGGACTGTGCAACCTCTTTTTCAATAATGTCTTTGAATGTTTCTATGTGTATGGGTAAAGACCTGGTCATTTTCGTTCCCTTGCCCTCCCCTCTCTCGATCTCTTCAAGTGCTGATGTGATATATGGCAAAAACGGAAATTCAAGCTCATGCTGATGGAACCCGGGTTTGGGTCCACCTCCCCGCCCGACCCTGCACCGGTGCGGATCGCCAGGCGGCACACCCCTTTCCTTAATAAATATCCGGTTGGGGTCAAGAGTCCGCATCTCCCTGGCAACTTCATCTACTACAGACCTTTTTCCCTCGATAATAAGACCAAAACAAGTCTCTTTTACTGTGATATCAGCCTTGCTTTCATATATCCTGATAACAAGATCGCTGGGAAGGGTAAAGGTGGAGTGCAGGACTATCATTTTACTTATAATATCATCATCGTTCATCCTTTTCTACCTCCGTGACATATATCACATCTCCCTGTTTGACCCCATTCAGTTTTTCAATATCCCGGACAATTCCGATTATATTAGTAGCATGGAACTTCTCGCCAGTGGGACCATACCGGTTATCATCAAAGGATTTTGTACCGATCAGACCGTACTGATTTGACGCCTGGTTGGTCACGCCAACTTCACCTGACAGGACCACATCCTTTGGAGTATTTTCAGGCATAATCTCCTTGTATCCCTCTACCCGTTTAATTGTCTTGAAAATAGTAGTATTCTCATATGTGAAATGTACAGGCAAAGGTGCTATCGGACGATCCTTCAGCCTGAGTGCATGTTGGAAATATTCAATGGTGATAGGTGCCTTATCCTGATAAAAATTGATGTGTAACAATTGTTTGGGTGGAATACATAACACAGAAACTTTTTTCGCTTCAATAATTTGCATTGTGGTAAAGGGCAGTTGTTCAACAACAATGGCATCCTCTGCCATATAACCATCAAATGTGATCTCAAGTCCTTTTTGCTCTGCCAGTGCTTTTGCCTCATCGATCGTCATGCCCTGGAACATGATCCTTTCAGGCGAGACCCTTACTTCCAGTTTGTTCCCTTTTTCTGCCAGCTTGATAAGCTGGATTCCCTTATTGACGTTTCCCACGATCGAATGCACCACACTACTGGGCCGGTCATCCTTATAAATAAAAACACGTCCCAATCCCGAACCCTTGTTTCGCACTGCAATAGCACCTTCAGACCTGGAATCCAGGGACTCGAAGGGACAATCTTCACCATTTAATAGGTTGTCTACTATGTAGGAACTGGAGATGTCGTCCACTTTGATTATTCCGTCACCTATCAGTCCAAGGAAATGTTCAGAACCATAAGGTGAATCCTTCCTGAGTTCTATTGAAAGGTAGGTGAATATCTTCATCCCATTTTCAAGAGGAGTATTCATGTCAGTGGTGGTGATCTTATCAGTTAGTGTTTCCCACCGTATGACAGGCTCTATCTTGTTGATCGTGTCCCCTTGTTCCAGTTTCGCAATTATATTCTTGCCGCTTATAACCCTTGCAAAAACACCCCCGTCCGCTGGTGAACCATGAGACGCAGTATGACGGTTCTTCGATACCACCACATATGTGTTCTTTGCATCATAACCCCCGGCCCCGAATACCAGGTCATATCTCTGATAATCAAAGGTTCCCCTGTCCGGTGTGATATTAGTAGGAATGGGGCCAAAAGCCAATGCATCGATAGTGGCCCAGTGGGCACGTAATTGTTTTCCTACAATTTGACTAAGCCAGGTGGACACCAGTTCAGGTTTTTCAGGATCTACCTCTATCTTGAACTCGCCTTTGTTTGTCTGGACACTGTACTCAGTGGTCTGTTCCTCTTTCTCTTCGTCACCTTTTACAATGCCTATCGTTGCCCTGCTAATGCAGGAAGTTTGTGTTTTAGTGAGAAGATCGCCAAGAGATGCCCCTTCTTCTATTTCAACAGAGACCTCGTTCAGTTCTACAGTGATAGTGCTTGTCAATAATCCTCCTCCATGTGAAACAGCTACTCTATAATGCTAATGTACTATAATAAGTAATACTATTGGGTGATGCTACAGGAGAATCACCCTGATTACCAATATTATTCGTATTTGTGTGAACAAACTATAAATCTTTAGATATCCCTTCAAGTGCCTCTTCTCTTTCATCTCTTGTCAGATGGCTCAGCACCTCTGAAGTTTCACCGATATCTACTATCTTGCCAAGTCTCATAAGTGCTGCCCTGTCGCATACCTCGGCAACAAAATCCATATCATGGGACACAATAACAAAAGTTTCACCCAATGTTTCCCTTGCGTGTAGAATGGATTTAGAAACCTCAATCTTTGTAATAGGGTCCATGGTACCTGTGGGTTCGTCAAATACCAGTATCCTGGGCTCCTTCATTAATACTTGTGCCATCGCTACCCTGTGATTCTCACCTTCACTGAGTTCATTAGGCATTTTTTGCAGTATGTCTGTGGCTTTTCTCTCAGAAAATCCTGCAGTCATCAGGGTTTGGATAGCCTTGCGTTCTCCCAGTTCGTGTGGAAGTTCCAGACCAATTGACTCGGTCAGGTTATCCACTACGTTCCTGTGGGGATACAGGCTGTATTCCTGGTGAAGCATACCAACATATTTGGTGGCCCTTCCCTTACCATGTGGACCCAATACAGTCATATCCACCCAATCATCTCCTATCTTGATGTGTATATCACCGGTAGTAGGTTGTAACAGACCTGTTATTATCTTGGATGTGGTAGTCTTGCCTGCGCCGCTTACTCCTATCAGGCCGAAAATCTCTCCTTCCCTTACCTCAAAGTCTATATCATTTACAGCATTGACTACACCTCTATCAAGTGAGAAATATTTCATCTTGAGGCCTTTAGCCTTGATAATTAAATCCCCCACTGCATAATCATGTTTCTCGATTACAGAGGCTTCTTTCATGAATGTGGAACAAACCTCTTTTGGATCACCCTGGGCTACTATCTTCCCATCTTCTAAGAGTATTGCCTTATCTGACAGCTCTTCAATAACGTGGGGCCAGTGTGAAGTAATGATAAGGGACATATTATACTGCTTCACAGAGTTCATTATACTATTATGAACAAGTTCGGCTGTTTTCGGGTCAAGTGTACCTGTAGGTTCATCGGCCAGTAGCATCATGGGATCCTTGACAAGCTGTCTTGCCAGTACTACCCGCTGTTTCTCACCACCGCTTAACTCCCTGGCAATATGCATCATACGGTGAGACAGGTTTACCTGATCCAGCAGGTCGGCAGCTTTATGAATAGCTGAAGGGCCTTTTTCCCCGATCTCGTTAAGTGCATTCATCACGTTTACTATGACCCTGTCATCGCCGTATAGTGCAAATGTACGCTGCAGCATAATAGCAAGCCGCCGGGTTATGTCTCTTCTGACGGGATCGTGGAGTGGAAGTGATACAAAATCTGCAACTATTTCTTTCAGTTCACTATCACATTTTTTGCAGGAATTGCCTGCATGACTTGCGGGTTCGATCTGGCCGCAGGATTCGCAACGGGCTACATGGTATAGTAGCTGTCCTGATATACGATCGAATTTTTCAACACCTCTCAGGACGTGCATCAGGATTGATTTCCCTGAACCGCTTTTTCCAAGTACTCCAATAGCTTCGCCTTCATTGATCGTCAGATTTATATTTTTCAATACATCAACATCATCAAAGCCTACCGATAAGTCCTTAATTTCAATAAAAACTGACATTTATCTCTCCTCTTGTATAGGTTTACTAGTATGGTTATATAGCTGAATAATAATGTACATATCCTAAGCACAACCGCAATGCACTATATACAAGTCACTGTTAATTCTTTAGTAGTATATAAGTGCATATATTTTTGGTACTACATTGATACAATCAATACATAAATATAACGATAATACATTAAAAAGCGAACGATTGTCATTGAAAATTACTGCATTTAATTTAGAAATTATTTCATTGAGTTGAGTTGTGCTTCAATCTTCTCTTTGAGAAGGGCGCTGAGGACTTTCCCATCCACACTGCCTCTGAATTCCTTCATGACCTCTCCCATTAACGGTCCGACGGCAGCAAGACCTCGTTCTTTTACAAAATCAATCCGTTGATCTATGATATTTTCCACATGTCGTTCAATGTCTTCAATGCGTTTCTGTCCCAAACCCATATTTTTTGCAACATCATCAACATCCATTTCCGGGTGTTGTGCAATTTCGATCAACAGATCAGGTATTACTTCTTTTGCAGCACCGCCAGAAACGAATAATTTGAAAACTTCAACATAATGAGGAGGCTCTACTTTATCTATATCAAATTCATGAGTCAATTCGCTTTCCGGTCTAAGGCTTTCCCGTCTAAGTTTAGTAAGAGTATTCACAAGTGTACTTGCAACCAGTGTTGGATCAATACCTGGCACTTCTGCTATAATTAATTCAAATAATTCTAAATGTTTCGAAGCCACAATTCCAGCCAGTTCTTCGTTCAGTCCCAATTCTTCCATGTACCTGGCTTTCCGTTCCGGTAATAGCTCAGGCAGTTCAATCGAATCCAGCATATCCCTGGTTACAACTACAGACGGCACATCAGTCTCGGGATACATCCTGGCCGCCCCGGGCAGAGGTCTCATATATGCAGAGTTACCGTCAGGCAGTCCCCTCCTTGTCTCTTCGGGAATGCCCTCCAGTGCTAAACGTGCCCGCTCGACCACCATTTGCAGGGCACCCTGTGCCCTGTCTTCCAGGTCTGCAACTAATATAACACAGTCCCCGTCCCCGGCACCTACTGCCTCGCGCACGGTATCCACTTCCTGATCGGTTATACCGTATGCAGGCAGTTCATCTGTATGGAATATTCCGCCAACACCTGATTTCTTGGCATAGTCTGAGAACTCGGTACCCAGCCTTCGCGCTGGCTGTATCTCGCGGCCCACTTGCCCTGCAAAACCCGGCAGGTTCAATGCCAGTACAATACCGTGCTTCAGTGCTTTCTTAATGACCTTTGACTGGGTTTGGGTGAACAGTTGTGTGACATTGACAATATCCCCGGGAACCGAAGCATTAACGGATTGCAGTTTTTCCATAATGTCAAGCAGGTTCACCTGCCGCTCCACTTCCTGCTCCACAATGGTCTCGATAAGGTCCAGGGCCTGTACACCCTTGATCTCTACCCGTGCACCCCTGGCAATGGAGATGTTCACGTCCTGCCTGATAGTTCCCAGGCCGCGCTTGACCCTGCCTGTGGAGCGCAGCAGCATGCCTATGGTCTCTGCCACTTCCCTGGCATGGGCAGGTGATACAATATCAGGGTCGGTCCCGATCTCTACAAGTGGAATACCCTGTCTGTCAAGTGAATATATTACACTGTCCACCTTGTTTTCCACCCTCTGGGCAGCATCTTCTTCAAGGCACAGTACACCGACACCCACCTTTCCCTGGGTGGTCTCAATGTACCCGTCTGTGGATACCAGGGCAGTACGCTGGAATCCGGATGTATTGGAACCGTCTATAACGATCTTACGCATTGTAAAGACCTCATCGAACGGGTCCATGTTTATGAGTTTAGCTATCTGTAGTGTGAGGTTAAGTGCCTCTGGGTTCAACTCCCTGGGCGGTTCCTCGTCATTTTCTACCAGGCATGTAGTATCATAGGCTTTGTAAATGAATTGTTTTGTCAGCATGGCCTCTTCGGCCGCGGCCCGGTCTACCTCTCCCATCTCGCTGCGGGTGGGACGCAGGTACCTGAAGAACTCAAAATTGGAATCCTCTACATCTCTTAATGTTGTCGGGCAGCCGCAGAACAGTTTCTCTTTCGTGTTAAGCTGCTGGTGGATCTCAAGACCTGCTATCAAGCCCAGTGTTTTATAATCATACTTGCTGCTCATGGGTATCTAGCTCTCAGGGTGGTGTGTAATGTTGTATAAAACTATTGATGTAGTCAGTACAGTCCCATAATCCAGTTATGTAGTAAAAAGCAGTAATATTATCATAGAAATCTGGCTGCTGGCGCGCAGGGCCGTGGATGCTGCTAGGATGGGTGTGGAGATTGCGAGGGGGTTGGAGGAGAGGGGCAGTAAACCCGGACCATGTACATATATTTATCAAATACCCGTCAAAATATTCCGTAAGTTATATGTCGAAGATGATCAAAGGTAGAAGTAGCATAGTGCTCAGGAAAGAATTTCCTCATTTGAAGGAATGGGGCAGTGACCATCTATGTGCTCCAAGCTGCTACCATGGCTCTGTGGGCGCTGGCTGGGACGTGGTTGAGAAGAATATCTCGGCACATAATACATATGAGCATAACAGGAAGTAAATACGGAATAATCGCCATATACAGGCCCGGTATATTTGTACGGGGTATACTGTGCTGTGACTGCATAATTGGGGATTCATACTCGGATTAATGAATAAGATTTGTAAAAATACGATTTAAATTATGCAAACCGAGGTACAGAGTAGCTAGAATTACTTTTCAAATCTCAATTGAGTGCTTTAAATAAATAAGGGACGACCTTTAGTAAAATTAATAGCTGTTAAAGTAGCAGGTAATTGAGGCTCTGGCATTCCAGAGTATATTCGTTATTTTTCGATTTATGAGGTATTTAAGGCGTGTATTTATAAAAAATTCATTTACAAATCCTTCAATTGAAATTCTAAGTAAATTCTAACTATTACAGTTGTTTAGGTACATATTATTGCTAAAAATCCAAAAATAACAAAAAATAGGATCTAATCGTAACGTATTCATTAGCACCTATCATAAATACATTTCGATACAGTTGAATTAATTCTATTGAGTTTGTGCATATATTGTATCAAAAATTGCCTGAAATACCCTCAATCCAAACCCATATAATGAAATTTTAGAAAAACTGACACTTTCTAGGTGTTTATTGGCATTTCAAAGCTGTTATATCCATTTTGCCAGAGGCTCAATTAGGAACATAAAGATTAATTGAGTGTAGATAATGAATCCTGATAAACCTTATCAAAAGAATCGATTGATTGTGGAATTTGGCATATTGATTCAGCCTTATAGCGAACTTGCTCAGAGTCAATCAGTACCTGAAGTTGGAGAATACCGAATAGCTTTTGCAAAGGTATATTCATGTGACTCTCTATTTAGAGCTCGAGTAAACGATTTTGCGACTTTCAATGATGTAAGATTCGCCACAGAACAAAATGATATTTCGCATGTTCAGGAAAGGTTTAGTATTAAATATAGAAATCTTGATGAAATAATAAATCAGAAAAGCATTAATGAACTCCACAAAATGTTTATTCAAGATTTTGAAAATATGAAATCAGAATTCATTGAAAAAGTGGATCGTATTCCAATAGATTGGCAACCAAAAATCTTTCAAGCAAATACTCCATTTACCACATACTTATGTATGTTGGATTGTATAGCTAATGTGCGTCAGCATCTTCATTATTTTGACCGTTATTTGAATTTAGATTTTTTCTCATTATATTTGAGAAATTTAGATCGATCAACTTCGATACGACTTGTAACTACAAAAGGTCATAATAGAAGGGATGGATTTGGCGTGAATAAAATAAATCGTGTTTCTGATTTATGCTGCCAAGAATTTAATGACTATAAGCTAATTCAATTAGATCGAACTGATTTTCACGATAGAAATTTGCGTGTCGATGAGCAAGTATTTATCCTTGGCCCAGGAACCACCAAAGCAGGTACTATGCCCACAAATTTTGGACCTGCGGATAGCTCTCCACAGGCTATTAAGATTCTTGATGACCTTATTGCTAAAGGTGAAGTAATTCACGAATCTTAATCCCAAACATCATTTCGATGCCCGGATTTTGCGAAGCAATCCGAGGTTCGTGACTTCAAACTAAGATAGGAAACTTACCACAGAGTTTCATCAAAAAATTCACATCATCGCGATCCCACACCCGTATGTTATTCTCTTCTGCGACTCGCAGTGCCTTCGTCTCAATTCCTGCGAGGGCAACTACAAGAGTACTGTCAATTGTATATCCAACTTCGCCCAATTTCTTAACAAATCTGTTTATATCGGCTGCAGTTATGTTTCCTGACTTCACTTCTGCTATCCAGTAGTGTTCACCATATCTTGCAACAATGTCAAATTCATTGCCATTTATGACCCGCTGCTCGACTTCGATAAACTTCGGCAGCTTAGTGTGGTGTAGTTCCAGTCCTCCGAAATCCCTGAACAACTCCCTCACCCTTGATTCGCTTCCTTTCCCAAGTTCTCCCCTGTATGTGGTGATCATTTCCTCGATCTTCCTGTCAAACGCATCCAGCCGTTTTCCGTCTTTTATGAAAGAGAGTTCCATCTGCAGGGGATATGCTGCAGAGAGCCATGTTTTAAGCATCGGGTCCGTGATGAAATATTCCATTCCATTTCTGGTTACCAAACCGGCCTGTTCAAGAAAACGTAAAGGGCGTGACAATTCCTGCGGCATCTTTGTTGTGTATCTGGCTATTTGCGACTGTTTTGTGCTGCCGGATGCTATGGCTTTTAAAATCTCGATGTGGAATCCTATGTTTCTCCGCTGGAAGGTATTTTCAAGCGAGTCTGTGAAATACACAAATATCTTTCCGTTGGTATCGAACACATCACTGTCAAATGCATGGATTATAGCTTTTTGATTGACCTGCTTTAGCGAATTGGCGTGGCAGTATTCGATAATGCGGTCAGCGAGTACAGCAAGATAATATGGAAAACCACTACTTGCAGCTATAAGAAAATTCAATAATTTTTCACCGATAACAAATCCGCTTCTGTTCAGGTGCGTGGTTACAAAACACCTGCTCCAGTTGTAATCGAACGATCCGACCGATAAGATCTCAAAATGCCCGAACAACGGCGATGCACTGCTGGTAAGTATTCCCTGCATCATTCCAATAGCTGAACCTGCAACAACATAGAAAACACCGCGTTGTGTTTGTATCTTTTGCCTGAGTAGATCGATCATGTCGATATTGAAATTCTGCACCACCTGGAATTCATCCAGTATTATGATCGATGTGTTCCCTGTGTGCCTGCTAAGCAGATAGGGCAGATCGAGTATTCGACTTGCGATACCTGTATCGGCCTTTTTGTCCAGTTCATTTAGCACTGCTATGAGATCAGATGCAAGTGCAGGCAGACGTTCGATGGTTTTCACAATAAGGTCATTGAGATTCTCACGGGGTTCGATGGTTGCTGATCCAGTGCCTGAGTTTTGCCCCAAATATGAATACAGCACAGCAGCAGCGTACTTGGTCAAAAAAGAACGCTCGGTCTCGCTGAATAACAGATATATGTGTACCGGTGTTGTATCCGGCTTTTTCAAGCGCTTTTCAAATTCATAAAGTATCGAGGTCTTACCTGATTTTCGAAGTCCAATGAGTGCATAATTCCGCCCGGTACTGAGCAGCCGTTCAAGTATTTCAGAACGGTTGAAAAACTCATCTCCTGTTACCGGTGTTTGTGTATCGATCATTTGTAAGCACCTGTGCGTATAAGCATAAGTGCTTATAATCATCCATGCTTAATAATGCTTGTAATGTGCTGGTTTAGTTTGGTTACCTTTATATTTCAGCGATAATGTGGAAAAGATATGCCGAATTTATTATGCGGTCCACGCTTGATATGTGTATTTTTTTACGATCTTTTTTTATTTCCGTTCTCAACCGTGACCTTGGCGGGCTGGAGATAGTTGTTGAAAATACTTTTGTGTTTTATAAATTAAAAAGTCTCAAATAAAACCTCTAAAGATTTATATATTTGTAAGACCAATCTTACATGGTGATTAGTATGATTGATATCGCAATAACAAGACTCAGTTCAAAAGGGCAGATAGTAATTCCTTCAGAAATGAGAAAAAATTTCAATATAGGGGAAAAACTTGTTATAATCAAGAACGAAGAACAATTAATCCTGAAAAAAGCAAGCGATTTTAATAAAAATTTTGAAGATGATCTTATTTTTGCTAAAAGAACTGAAGACGCATTAAAAAAATATGAAAAAAGGCATTATAAAGAAATGGATGATAAAAGCTTCACGAACGAAATTGAAAAATGGTAACAATTGCTCATGTTCCTTCATTTGAAAAGAAGGTTCGGAAGATTAAGGATCAGTCATTGAAAATTAAAATCAAAAAGAAGATTCTTAAAATTATCGACTCGCCAGAAATTGGCAAACCTATGAGATACAGTAGAAAAGGTATCAGGGAAATTTATATTCCACCATTTAGGTTATCATATTTATACATAAAAAATGATGAAAAAATAGTTTTTTTAGATTTATATCATAAAGATGAACAATAATTTTTTTAAAAAGTGATGTGTGTTTAATACTACAATTCAAAGTTGCGTTTATCGAAGAAACACCTGTCTACTTCACCTTCGTTCACACATAATTTATAAAACGACCTCCAATCCGCGGATGCCTCGGATCTTATTCCTACGGTGGAGTGGTCGGGGCTATAAGTGACATACTAAAATCAGGCAATTTGTCCCACCACATAATGATACTTCTGTAAATCTACGCTTTACAGGACACGCCCGGAAATTAAGCGATCACCTGTACCTGCGGCCTGTGGTCGATAAATACAGATTCAACTGGCAGCCTTTCAACAAGTTTTAACATAGCCGGGTTCTCAGTTGCATAGTGGGTCGCATCTATTAGCGATATGTATCTGGCATACGGGATTACATCGTGACGCATCTCAGCTGAAATAAAAGCATCAGCTCCCGCGTCCAGTGCCATCTCGATATACTCGCTCCGAAGTCCGCTACCGCCCATGACCATCACAGTCTCAATTTCATGATCCCCTATATACGTCACATGGGTATCCAGCTGCCTGGCTGTAAACCTTGCAAGTTCTTCCGTATCTGTAGGGGCAACATTTCCTATCCGGCCCAGGCCGGCAGTTCTTACATTTGATAGTCCAAGTAATTCTGCAAGTACGTCATTGACCCCACCGGGCGCACTGTCATAGTTGGTATGCATCACATAGATCGATATGTCGTTATCCAGTGCTATCTTCAGGGTATCGGCCAGGGTTTTTGAGATCTGGCTTACAGGTTCGTAGATTGGGGTATGGTGGGCCACCAGCAGGTCAGCACCGGCCAGGGCAGCCTCCTGCAGCACATGGTCGGTAACATCCAGGGCAGTGGCAATCTTATTGATCTCATTATCCAGGTCAAGTATTAAGCCGATCCTGCCCCTGTCCGATCCATCTGCCAGTTCGGGCGAAGCTATCTTCTCAAGGAATGGGGTTATCTCTGTTATTTTCATGTTATGGTGTCCTCTCCAATTGTTATTCATTGGTCATCGGTTAAGGCGTTTGACAGAGTCGGTATGTATTATTTTCCAAAAGACCAATGATTTCATACGATTCTCCAATTTAATTTAAATCGAATACGGACGACACGGATTTGACGGATTTTTACGGATTTATTTTCGTATCCGCGCGGATCCGTGTCATCCGTGCAATCCGTGTTCTATAACAATATTACTCTTAACCGATGACACATGAATTGTTATTGAAATCAGACAAGCATAATACTTTACGATTGTACAATACAGATGCAACAGTTACATCCGAAATAAACAGTTGCGAAGAAGGTCTATGTTGACAAGGGATTGGGCGAAGTGTTGATTTATAATAACTCTGCTATCGAATCATTGTATCATCTATAGTTTCATTAAAGCTTGATCTAGATCTGCAATTATGTCTTCTGCCTCTTCTATACCTACGGAAATCCTCACCAGGTCATCGGTTATTCCAGTCTTGGTTCTTACTTCTATGGGTATATTTGCGTGAGTCATAGAAGCAGGATGCTGGATCAGGGTATCAACTGCACCGAGACTAACTGCTAAAGAACATAATTCAACGTTGTTCATAAGTTTCTGTCCAGTTTCTATGCCCCCCTTAATTCCAAAAGAGATCATACCACTAAATCCACTCATCTGCTTTTTGGCGATTTCATATTGTGGATGACTTGGTAGTCCGGGATACCTGACCCACTCTATTTTGGGATGTGCCTCTAAGAATTCTGCTACTTTTATAGCATTGCTTGCGTGCTTTTCCATTCTAAGATGCAGCGTCTTCAATCCCCGAATACACAACCAGGCTTCATGTGGACCCATTGTTCCTCCGGTATAATTAACAACAGATGCCATGCTTTTGATAAATTCTTTTTTTCCGACAACAACGCCACCTATAAGATCTGCGTGACCACCAATATATTTAGTACAACTATGAACAACAACGTCCGCACCCAATTGTAATGGTCTTTGGAAGCGGGGAGTGGCAAATGTGTTATCAACGATAGAAAGAGCATCAATATCCCTGGCCAATTTACATATCTCTTTAATATCACTAACGATCATAGTGGGATTAGCAGGTGTTTCTAAAAAGATGACCTTTGTATTTTTTCTTAAGTTTTTCTTCACGGTTTCGATATCTGACATATCAATAAAACTGACTTCAATGCCGAATCTGGTTAGAATTGAGGAGAATAATCCGTATGTACCACCATAGACCACATTGGCTGATAAAAGGTGGTCCCCCCATTTAAGCTGGGAAAGAGCAATGGCAGTTATTGCAGCCATTCCAGATGAGAAGGTTTGACCTGTTTCACCGCCTTCAAGAGCAGCGATCTTTTTTACAAGAACTGCATGTGTGGGCGTGTTTGGCCCTACACGGGTATATATGTATCCTTCTTCTTCGCCGGCAAACCGTACAGCACCTTGCTCAGCATTATCAAATACAAAGGTGGATGTTTGATATATCGGTGTTGTATGCGCTCCAAATAAAGGATCCGGTGCTTCTCCTGCATGAACACATTGAGTGCCAAACTTCTTTTCCTTTTTCATCTTCCCTGTCCTTTAAATTATTTAGTATTGATAAATTATTGGTGATGATGTACTTATCCTTTTTGATATTGAGGTTTTTCCAGGGCTCAGTCGTACAACCCTGTATTGAAATAAAAATGAAAAAATATGCCCAGGACGGGATCCGAACCCGTGACCTCCAGATTTCTCAGGAGACCATAAGACGCTCTCTGTAATTTCCCTATGAGTCTGGCGCCCTAACCGACTAGGCCACCTGGGCATGAAGGTACAACCTACATTCCCTGATATGATAAAAATATATCGCTAACAGTTGTGTTTTTCACCTGTAGAATCTTATAGGTGAAAAACCGATATATTCATCAAACACCCTCTCGGTTACGATACCTTCTATCTCGAATATCACAATCTCTATTACCATGAAGACCTCAGTGAACTCCCTAAAGCAACCCATGACAATATCACTACCACTGCATGCTGATGCATGGATATGTATCTTAGGTTTGTCATCCTCCCAGAAAATGTTGCCCATGCCCAGTATTTCACTGGCATTGTCGACCTGTGTCCTAGTAACCTCTGGTGGTATACATTTCTCTTTTGGTCCGGTTACTACATTGGCACCGCCGATTGCACCGAGTAAGAAAAAGAAGGCCGACCTGATATTCTCACTTACAGCCAGGTCTTCCAGTTCAGACAGCAGGTCTTCTTCGTGATCGATACGGGCAACGAAAACGCGGCCCAGTTTTCCTTGTGTATAATCCATGTTATTAAATTATCCTCTTATTCCACTTGATATTGTTATTCCATATTCTTCATCATCGCAATTTCATCGCAGTCAGGGAAACGCGGACAATTCACACACATGCTCCACAGTTTATGCGGGAGGACAGACTTGTCCACCACTTTGAATCCATAGTGCTTAAAAAACTCACTTACATAGGTCAAGGTTACCACATGCCTGATCCCCAGTTGCGGGACCTCCCCGAGACAGGCTTCAAGTATCCTTGAACCGTATCCCTTTTTTGTCTTATCCGGGGCAACGGCCAGGGACAATATCTCTGCATAATCCTCCCATGTCACATGCAGGGCACAGCAGGCGATTATCTTGTTATCCTCCTCGATAACATAAAAATCCCTTACCAGCTCATACAGTTCCCCCATGGCCCGCGGCAGCATGAGCTCCTGTCTGGCATATATATTGATCAACTGCCTAATCTGCGGCACATCTTCGATCCGAGCCTTTCGTAACAAAATCCTGGAACCACCTGAAATCTGGTATAACCTGTATTATCTTCAAATTAAATGTTCTTTTCTACATGGTACTTCACATTCTCAGCGTACTGCTTAACGTCACGTTTTAGTTTTTCCTCGATAAAAGATAACATGGATAACAAAAAAATGCTTTTTGGTTTCAGCGTCAATTTATAGGATACAATGGTGCTGGAATTAGTATTCTCCTTAAGATCGATCTCACCGCTCATCCTGATACCCTTTGCCTTGCCCACCCATTTCCCATGGTATGGCGGGTCCAGTTCAACAGTCGTACTGCGCATCTCGATCCTTTTTATAATAGGTCCTATCTGGAACTCCATTACCCACAGGTTAGTATTGGGTCCTGTGATCTCACATGACAGCAGCCCGGGAATACAGTGAGTACTCATTTCCGGGTCAGCCATCAGACCCCATACAGATTCTATAGGAGCTTTTACTTCAAATTCTATCTGTGATTCAGGCATTTATTCTCATATAGTATATTAGTATGTGTAGTAATTAATTGTTCGTAATCTGGCTGAGCAGGAAAGCATGCTTTGCAAAATGAACCGGTATTACAACCGGTCTCCCTGCATCCAACCCTGGTCCTAATCGATCATTATCGCCGATCTGCCAGGCATGGCATTTGCTGCTTTTTTCTCTTTTGAGTCCTCTTCCAGGTATAGTTCAACCCTGCAGCCAAAGTGTGATTCAAATATTGGTATTGCACTTCTCAGGAAATTATGTTCCTCCTCCTGCCCCATATCAACAGAGGGTGCCAGGGCAGGGTCATCCATGTATTTGCCCAGTATCTGGTTCACCTGCTTGCCATAGCGCTTCAGGTCAGTGGACATCAGGGCCTTCATGATCTGCCCCCGATCCTTGGTCTTTGCAAATTCCTGCCTGAAAATACCGGCAAGTTCGAACTTCCATCCTGCCGCCGTAACGAGCCTGATGACCCTGGGCGAGGTTATCCTGGCAACCTTGATTATCTCCTTTATGTCATCAATCAGGTCCTGGAGCATGTTCCATTTAAACTCGTTTGATTTGCTGACCACGTCAGTGTCATATTCAGGCCACCGTGTCTGGCCGATAAAACCATCATGTCCGGTGAACTCCCATACTTCCTCGCACAGATGTGGGGTAATAGGGCTCAATAGCATTGTAATAGCCCTCCTGCCCTGGTCATAGAGTTCCATATTGACAGGTGAGCGGGCATAATCAGACAGTTCATCGACAAGCTTCATAATATAGTTGATGGCATCCTTGAGTTTCAGGTCCTCAAAGGCCCCGGTTGCGCCCTTTATGGTGCTGTTTATTATGAAATTGATGTGATCATCACTGGCATCTGTTGTATCCTTTACTGAACCAGGCGGTTCCACCAGCAGGCGGAAGGTCTTTTCAAGGAATTTATGGATGCTATCAATGCCAGTATCAGACCATTCCAGTTCCCGCTCAGGGTTCGAGCCGAACAGGATGAAGAAGCGTGAAGCATCGGCACCATACTTTTCCATAAGTACCTGTGGGTCTACCACATTACCCAGGCTTTTGGACATCTTTGCACTCTTAATAATATATTTACTGCCGCAGGCACTGCACGAATCTCCCTCAAAATTTTCAGGGGATAAAAACCTGCTGCACTGCTCGCAATAAGGTGCTTCCTTGTTCACCATGCCCTGGGTCAGCAGCCTTGCAAAGGGTTCTTTTACATCTGTCAGACCGATATCCTTCAGTGCCTTTGTAAAGAACCTGGCATACAGCAGGTGCAGGATGGCGTGTTCGATGCCTCCGATATACTGGTCTACAGGCAACCAGTATGATGCGGCTTCCCTGTCAAACGGGACATCTTCTGAATGGGGACTGCAGTATTTGAAGAAATACCAGGATGAGTCCACAAAGGTATCCATGGTGTCAGTCTCCCTGCGGGCAGCCCTGCCGCATGTTGGACATGTGGTATCGATAAAGGTCTGTGAAGTGGCCAGCGGGTTGCCGCTGCCTGTGAATTCCACATCCTTTGGCAGGCTGACAGGCAGGTCCTTGATAGGTACGGGCACGGTGCCGCAGTTGTCGCAGTAGATGATGGGGATGGGTGTGCCCCAGTAGCGCTGCCTTGATATGAGCCAGTCCCTTAGTTTGTAATTGACAGTACGCCTGCCCAGGTCCATACTTTCCAGTTTGTCGCTTATTTTGGTTATGGCATCACGGTTGTTCATGCCGTCGAACTCGCGACTGTTGACCAGTACCCCGTCGTCAATAAAAGCTTCGGTCATCTCATAGGCATCAAGTTCCCTGTCCTCTGGCTGGATCACTACTTTGATGGGAATATCATATACCTTTGCAAACTCGAAGTCGCGCTGGTCGTGGCCGGGCACTGCCATCACAGCTCCACCGCCATATTCGTAGATAACGAAATTGCCAACAAATACTGATATTTTCTCACCTGTTAGCGGGTTTACAGCGTACTTCCCAATGAATAATCCCTTCTTGTCCCTGTCTGCGGCTATGCGCTGGAATTTATCTTCCTGCTGCACCTCGGCAAGGAAATCCTCGAACGGTGCCTGGTAATTTGTACTTTTTACCCATTCTTTTATCAGGGGGTGCTCGGGTGCAAATACCATGAACGTGACCCCGAACACGGTATCGGGCCTGGTTGTGAATATAGGAATGATCTCGCCCGTATCTTCAATGTTGAAATTGATAATGGTCCCTTCGCTGCGTCCTATCCAGTTGCGCTGCATCAGCTTGACAGATTCAGGCCAGTCAAGTCCGTCCAGGTCAGACAGGAGTTCATCGGCATAGTCGGTTATCCTGAAGAACCACTGCTTCAACTCCTTCTGCTCAACCACTGATGAGCACCGCCAGCATCTGCCGCTAATGACCTGCTCGTTGGCAAGTACGGTGTTGCAATCGGGACACCAGTTGATGATGGCGCTCTCCCTGAGTGTCAGGCCCCGTTCATACAGTTTAAGGAATATCCACTGGTTCCATTTGTAGTAGTCCGCATCAAGGCTCTGTATCTGCCTTGACCAGTCGTATGACAGCCCCATTTCCTGCTGCTGGGCCTTGATTGACTCGATATTGCTGCGGGTCCAGGTTTCCGGGTCTATCTTCTGCTTAATGGCTGCATTCTCTGCAGGCAGGCCGAAGGCATCGTAGCCCATTGGATAGAGCACATTGTAGCCCTGCATCCTTTTAAACCTTGCAATGCTGTCACCAATGGAATAATTACGCAAATGTCCCATGTGCAGAGTGGCTGATGGGTACGGGTACATCTCAAGGCAGTAGTATTTTGGCCTGGATGGGTCTTCTGTTACTTTGAAAGCGCCTGATTCTTCCCAGCGCTGCTGCCATTTTGGTTCGATTTGTTTGGGATTATAGTTAAAGTCCATTTAATGATCGCTCCGGCGAAAGGGAATATTGGTTGTAATGAACATGGTATATATGAATAATATGTATCCCTTTCAAATTAAATGGTAATTGACCATATTGCTCGGAATTTTGAGACACAGATTTCACTGATTACACAGATTAATAGTTGTTGTGAAAATCAGTGTAATCTGTGAAATCTGTGTCTATATTAATTTTGCACTTTGCCATACTTTTTGAAATGGATACAATAATATGGTATTTCCGTTATGTATCGACAACCATAGTGTAACAAGATTATATAAAACTTAGGAAAACTGAGGATAGGTAAATATAAGCATAGACTATCATTATATTGAGTTGATAGGATCTTCCATGAACCAACATAACAAACTCAGCAAGCTCGAACAACCCATCCGCCACGCTGCCATTACCCCGAATATGTCAGTAGACCAACTGATCGACCAGATGAGCGGTTGCGCTTTCGGTGCCGGCAGGCTGGCAGAAGCTGTGGACATCTACACTGCTATGCTTGAGGATACAAAGTGTACAAGGTTCTTCGGGCTGGCTGGAGCCATGGTGCCGGCAGGTATGCGAAATATCGTAAGCGGGCTTATCAGGGACGGCCATATCGATGTACTGGTGACCACAGGTGCCAACCTGGTACATGACATTATCGAGAGCCTTGGATTGCACCACTACAAAGGGTCTGACCAGGTGAATGACATCCAGCTGAAACACGACCAGGTTAACAGGATATATGACGTGTTCCTGCCAGAGGAGCATTTCACTGACCTGGAAGAGTTCCTGCAGTCGGTTTATTCACAACTTGAGAACCAGACCATTTCTATCAGGGAACTGCTGACCCACATCGGCAGCCGGCTGGAAGATAAGGATTCCATATTAAAATCAGCATTTGATGCCGAAATTCCCATCTACTGCCCGGCAGTACAGGATTCGATCGTGGGACTGCAGGTCTGGCTGTTCAAGCAGGCCGGGAAACTGGTAGTGGATGCTTTTGCTGATATGCGTGAGTTCATGGATATCTGCTACGGGGCAGAGCGGGCCGGTGCGGTGCTTATAGGCGGCGGCGTGCCAAAGAACTATATCCTGCAAAGCATGCTGGTCACACCAAAGGATTTTGATTATGCCATCCAATTGACCACGGACCGGCCGGACTCGGGTGGACTTAGCGGTGCCACCCTGGATGAGGCCCAGTCCTGGGGCAAGGTTGGCGAGGATGCAAAGGCCATGACCGTGTACGGTGATGCTACTATCACGCTGCCCATTATGGTGGCTGCTGCCATGAGCAGGCTTGGAGAAGAAGGAGAGGGAGGAAGATAAACAGAGTTTGGCAGAGGATTTTCAGTTCGCAATCTTAGGAACATGAGGACTTTTTATATCACCTTTAAAAATCGGCAGACACTGTCTGCCAAATTAAGTTGGTCACATTATACTCTGCTTATGCGTCTGGAAAATGAACCGGCTCGCGAGTTCTACGTAAAAGAAGCTTAAGTTGAAAACTGGTCTGTTCGGGAACTTGATAGACAGATCAATTCCCTGCTTTTCGAGCGTCTGGCACTGAGCAGGGATAAGATGCAAGTGAAGGCTCTAGGTGAACAGGGGCAAATCCTTGAGTCTCCCCGTGATCTGATAAAATATCCGTATGTTCTGGAATTTCTGGGATTGCATAAGCAGGCAGCTTATACCAAGAAAGAGCTTGAGACTGCACTTATTGATAATCTGCAAAGTTTTTTGCTAGAGCTTGGAAAAGGTTTTACTTTTGTTGCTCGTCAAAAACGTATGACACTGGATGCGGAGCATTTCTATGTGGATCTTGTCTTTTACAACCGCCTGATCCATTGTTTTGTGTTGATAGATCTGAAAATCGGGAAGCTTAGACATCAGGATTTGGGTCAGATGCAGATGGATGTGAATTATTTTGACCGGGAGGTTCGGTCGAAGGATGAAGAACGAACGATTGGCATTATTCTCTGCCACGATAAGAAAGAAACCATATCCCGTTACACCCTCCCTGAGAACAATACACAGATATTCGCTTCGAAATATAAACTGTACCTGCCCACCGAAGATGAGCTTATCAGAGAGGTTGACGAGGTAGCAAAGAAGCTGGAGGGGGTGGAGTGACGAATCAATTAAAACATATCTTCTTTAAAGAATTTATCGCATTACAAAGAGGATTTGATCTTACAATGAAAAATATGTGTGGTGGCCCTTATCCTGTGGTTGGCTCCACATCATTTATAGGATGTCATAATGAATACAAAATCGAGCCCCCAGGTGTTGTAACTGGAAGAAGTGGTTCATTGGGTTTTATTCAGTACATTAATGAGAATTATTGGCTACACAATACTACGTTGTGGGTCAAGAATTTCAAAAATAACCTTCCACTTTACGTTTATTATTACTTGCAAACGCTGGATCTTAAACGATTTAATTCAGGGGCTGGTGTACCTACCCTTAATCGAAATGATTTGGATGCATTAGAAATTTATGTCGCACCCGCAACCTGCTGCTGCCGAAGCTTATATCAGGCGAGGTGGACGTGGAGAATATCGATGTACAGATGCCGAATAATGGAGATCGTTTTAATCTCTTTTATCACTTTTAACTTGATATTTCCGGGTAGTTTTTTTGTTTCTTTTCGGAAACTGTTGGGAAGACGTGCTTTGTATGCCATTTTTATGCTAACACGTCATCAATTTCATCAAAAGAACAATCCATAAAATCCCCATTTTCTATGTCTTCCTTGCTTCTTTTGATCGAATTCATTGTTTCAGTGTCCAATGACACTTCCAAAGTTGCCATTATCTGATCCATTTTATGGTACGATGAAAGCATATCTTCAAAAAGATCCCTTGGTATCGTAATCGTATCATGCTTTGATTCAAATGCAATTGCAGTCATTATATACACCATTAATTTTTCACAATTTAAACATTTCCCAATCATGCTACCAAAAATGTGCGTTCAATCGCCTAACAACGCCAATATTCATCATGCAATAACACTCTGGGATCGGGGCGGGCTTGTGGTCAAAGAGTTCAGGGAAAACGAAAAGATACTGTTCGAACTATCCGGCAACAAAATGCAGGGGAGGTATGCGCTTATCAAGACCGGATTCGGTGGTTGAACAAGAACTGGCTGTTCTTTAAACGAAAGTGAAGGGAGCTCGCACGCATACACCCAAAAAGCAGTCAACACATCACAAAACCGAATGTGAGCTGCATAACCAACCACCCTGCATGCCCCGCGTCCCGGTCATGGGGTCAGGACCGTGGGGGTGCCTGAATCATAAATTGATGCAGTGACCGCACCACCCTGCGAATTTTTATTCGGAAAAAATTTCATATTTCCTGATACGAATGGCATTTTTTCATCCCCCCACTTGTCCCCCCACTTGTTCCCTCTTAATTTTTTTGTTGATATTAACAATTATTCCCCGCAGCTCTGCTGCGGTTGGGTGTGCCAGCGCAACGTTTGACTTACCCCATTTTCTTAACCCTCAATAAGAACCCAATCACCTCCCCATCAGGAAATTATATCATACTTCCATAACCATAAGAAAACCATAATTCCCATTAAACAACGGAGACAATCCCATGAACAGCACAAAACCGGGCAAGGTATATCTCGTAGGCAGCGGCCCCGGAGACCCCGAACTTCTGACACTAAAAGCGCGCAGGCTCATAGACGAAGCCGACGTTGTGGTATACGACCAGCTTCCAGGCGAGCAGATACTGTCAAGCATGCCCGAAGCCGCAGAAAAGATCGATGCCGGTAAATATGCAGGAAGCCACACCCTCAAACAGAATCAGATAAACCAGGTGCTGGTGTGCGACGGCATCGAAGTGGAAGCGGTAGAGAATCTATAGGGAACTTAGAAAATCCGGCAATCGTAAGGATTAACCCGTTTTTCCATTATTTGTATATCTTTTTCCTATGCCCTATCTTTATGACAAGAATAACCAGATTTCCCTCATCGATATCTAGAATAACCCTATAGTCACCCACCCGCAACCGGTATCCGAGATCACCAACAAGCTTGGTCACATGAGCCTGTGGCCGGATCTTTATTCGTTCTAATGTTGAAATAATTCTTTCCTGGACGTTTTTTTCCAGTTTTTTTAATTGTTTTAATGCATGATCTGAGAATATGATCCCATATGTCATAATCCCAGCTCTTTTCTGACCTGTGCAAGTGTGTGGACCTTTCCGGCTTTTATTTCATCACGAGCTTTTTCGATATCTCTTTTTGTCTGGTCGTTCAATTCCCTTGTGTCTTCTATCAGGTCCCAGATAACTTCTTCGTATGTTTCCCTGTCAAAGAGTTTTCTCTTGATCAGTTCATTTTGAAGGACATTGCTTACCTGTATTGTGGTCATAGTGGATTATAATACATTATAGCATTAGTATTTTTTGCATTTTAGGTTTGGTAAATCTTTTTGTGCTGGTGCGGGAAAAAGCCCCATACCATGCTCCGCCTTACAGACAGGGGCGCGCTGCGTTTTGGGAGTACTGCCTGAAGGTGGGTTTTGGGTTGATGGGAGCGGGGGTTGGTTATGGGAACCACTTGGCCCCTTCAACTACCTCGGACTACAAGTCCGAGGCATCACGGAGGGTGCATGAGGATGGCTAAAGTTCATTTGTTGCTCTGTCTAATTGATGGAATTATATAAAAGCAAATTATTATCTAATTGTAAAACGCTATTGAGGTAATTATTAATAACTGATATACTCGTGATAAAGAAATTATTATATGTCGGAATTATCGGATATTTGATCATAGGACTGTTCACACATAAGGATCCTGCCATCTTTCTCGAATCCTAACTTGAGAGCAATTGCAAATGGTCGATTATTATTTTTTGCCGTGTAGCAAAGTGCTCTCAAATGTTGTTGGCTAACTCCGAAAACAGCATAACCATTTTCCCCAGTATTTTTTAATACCCGCTCAGCAGATTTTTTCGATAGAAATAATGCTATCGCCTCATTAAGTGCTGTCTCCCTATGAGGATAATATTTCGATAGAAATAATGCTATCTTTTCATTAGGTGAATAACATGTACCGGTATTTTTCCCATCTTCAGTTACTTCCATAATAGTCCAAAATGGACTCCCATATGTATTTTCGTCTGGCAAAAGCCATTTCACATGGATAAGAGATAGTGAACATATATTTGGCAAATCTTCAGTAGTTATTAGCTCTATTCCATAATGTTTCCCGTAAGTTTTAGCCCCGGCTTGATACCCTTTAGCAGATATCATAAAACCAATAACATTATTACAATCGTAAAGTTTTGCATAATATTCTTGAACCATCCCTTTTGCTATCTTTCTATTATGATTTTTGCATTCTATCCCAACTTTATGAGACACTCCTGCTATTTTAACTTCATAAAAAACATCAAACTCATGTTTAGCTCCTGAGTTTCCAATTTCAATGTGGTTTTTTTCAATCTTTGGATTATTTAAATGCTCATTTTTCAACAAAACTGAGTAAACATTTTCTACAAAAGCTTCTAATTCTTTTCTTGCTTCTTGGCTTTTAGACATATTTCCTCCTTAGTAAGTCTTGAAACAATCCTTCGAAAATTTACTATTTTAATAAAAGATTAATTTCCAGGAAAGCACATAAAGAAAATTATTCCAAATCATATTCAGCTAATATTTGGTCATAGGAATGTTTATACAGAAAGGGGTTTCCACATGAGTCGAGTGACAAAACGCTGATGATTCCTAATTCATATTTGAAAAACTTTGACATGAGACAAATAGCTTTCAAATGTTGTCGACTAACTCCGAAAACAGCATAACCTTTTGCCCCATCAGCTTTTAATGCCCTCTCAGCAGACTTTTTCGATATGAATAATAATATTATGTTGCCAGATGAATAATATGAACCTGTATTTTTCCCATCTTCAGTTAGTTGCATAATTGTCCAAAATAGAGCCCCATGTACATTTTCATCTGGCGTAAAACATTCCGTATGCATAAGTAATAGTCCTGGTATATTTGGTAACTCATCCTCGGTAATCAACTCAATCCCATAATATTTCAAAAGTTGTATAACTTCTTCTTGATACCCATTTGTAGATACCATAAAACCACGGATATTATTACAATCATTGAGTTTTCCCCCAAAATCTCGAACCATGTCTCCTGTCATCATTTCATCATGATATTTACATTCAATTGCAACTTTATGAGATATTCCCGCAATTTTAACTTCATAAAAAACATCAAATTCATATTTGGTTCTCGACTTTCCAATTTCAACATGATTATTTTCAATCTTATAATTCTTCAAATTCTCATTTTTCAACAAAATTGACCAAACATGCTCAATAAAATCCTCTAGCTCTTGCCCTGCCTCTTCCCACTTAGACATATTTCCAATACTGTTATTTAGTTTCCCTAAATAGGATTGGTATGCTACGTTTTCATTTTCATCTTTGGTGAGATCTTGTCTGATTTTTAGTGCTTTTTCATGCAATTGTCTTGCTTGCTTGATTCGTCCCATATCTGAAAGTAATTTTCCAAGATTATCAAGTAAACCTGCAAAATTTATTTTGAATGTTGGGTCTTCCGAATCTTCTTTGGTTAATTTTTCATAAATTTCTAGTGCCTCTTCATATCTATCTCTCGCGTCTTCAAGTCGCCCCATATCTTCAAACAAAACTCCAAGATTAATGAATGTGCCTCCTACATATGATTGGTATAATAAATTATTTGGGTATTTTTTGAGAAGCCCTAGCCTCAATTCTAGTGCTTTTTCGAGCTTTTTCTTTGCTTCATCAATACTCCCCATCTTAGTAAGCAAGCCGCCTAAATTGTTGAGTGTCATTGCCACATCTGACTTGTATGTGGCATCTTCAGGAGTAACTTCGAGGAACTTTTGCCTAATTTTGAGGGCTTCTTCAAACCTACCCTCTGCTTCTTGGAAATGCTCTATGCTAGTTAGTAAGGCACCCAAATTGTTAAGAGCCATTGCCACATCTGATAAATAAGATAAATTTTCGGGATTGGCTTTAAGGAGTCTTTGAGAAATTAAGAGGTAAAATTCGTAGCAATCTTTTGCTCGAAAAAAATTACCCGTGTTGTAGAATCTATTTCCAAGAGCGAAGACATCAAGGAAACTCACAGTAAAAGCTGACTCATAAATTTTGTTGTAGGGGCCTCGTGAGAGTATCTCTTCGTTATATTTTAAACCAAAAGTATGAATTTTCAAAGATTCTTCATATCTACCTAAAAGATATAAGAGATGTCCCTTAAGGCTCGAGAAAATCAATATATATTCATTTTTGTTCAATTCCTTTACTATATTCTGAGCTTTTTCTATCTCTTTTAAAGCTTCCTTATACTTTTCTTTTTGCATAAGTTTTGCCGTATTTTGAAAATATCTCTCAGCTGAGTCTTTCAAAAATCTGGACATAGTAGAGTATTTGGTTCATAATTGCTTAAACATTGCGTTTTTTTGCTATATATTGTGATAAATTCTTGATGCAAATATGTTAAACCTCTTGAACGTCGGAAATAATATTGTCCCACAGCCCGTGTCTAGTTCAACAAATGTTAAGTTGATTTTATTTGCTCTTAGGATGCACGAGAATGCCTATCGCCTTCAGTCACCAACCGGCCGGATTAGAAATCCAGGGCATCAGGAGGATGCTTGGAATTGTTTGTTAAAATCTCAATCCATTTTTCAATCATTAAAGTGGCTACTATGCCTGAAATATTGACTACAAACCTCACATAATCTTGATCGGGGTATATCCCTGTTTTACCTTTACCGTGTGAATCCGCATATTTATTTCTAAATTCACCAACTGCGAGAACACTACTGTTGCATACGCCAAGTATCTTTTTATCTACATTTTCTGTATGCTGACTGGGGTGTAAGTTAATCATTTGAGATGCCTTATAGTAGAGATTTGGCAAGTCCTCATTCTTAAAATAAGATGTTCCACTTTCATCTAGAATGTGTTTACAGACATCTTCTAATAAAGTTTTTGCAGAGGTAATTGCACCTGCTGGATCAGTATTCCTACGATCCAACATTTTTTGCCAAGTATCAGTAACATAATCCCAGTCAATTTCTACGAATTCTGCCGAAGTGACGCCATCACTAGGAACTTTAGATTGTTTTTCAAGGAATGATATAACAGGTTCAAATTGTTCATTTAAGAATTGACGACGTTCTATATAATGTTCAAATTTTGGCTTTCTAACATGAAACCAAAAATCCTCTAAAGTCTCACAGATTTCAATAAATAGTGGCAGTTTTGGTTTCAGGCTTGGTTCACTTAAAAGTTCTAGTCGAATTTTTTCATATCCTTCATTGTCAAAACCTTTGTGTTCTGCACGTAATTCACAAATCCTTTTAATTTTTAGCACTTCTACAAGAAGGAATCTATTTGACGAGATTGTCGGAAAAGTACCTGAAAAGCGCCTAAATTGAAACTTCATGAATTATTGTTAAGACTAAATCACTATGCCGCGCCCGGTCATATTCAGACCGTAAAGCTGAAATATTCGAAAATTAGGCTTTTCCGACAATCTCTTGACATAAAAATTACACCTTCAAAGTTTATTTTTATTCTTATAATCTTGGATTGTATAAGTGTTTATGTAAATGGGATTCTTGACTATCCAAGCATAAACCACCCATCCCACAGTCACGGTATACCCTCCTGTTATGCTCATATGTATTGTGTGCTGAGATATACTTCTCAACCACATCCCAGCCAGAGCCCACAGACCCGTGGTAGCAACTCGGAGCCCAAAGATAGTCACCGCACCATTTCTTCAAATAGGGAAATTCTTTCCTGAGCACCCTGCTACTTCTACCTTTGATCATCTTGGATATATAACTTACGAAATATTTTGACGGGTATTTGATAAATATATGCACATGGTCCGTGTTTACTGCCATGTCAATAATCTTAATATCAAGTTCCTTACACGTCTTCCTGATTATCGCTT
>Ga0255367_1019_pt2 | contig 48725 bp, 34 predicted proteins | sample ANMaggSeSYBR01D8_FD_182098 | JGI IMG/M metagenome (GOLD analysis project Ga0255367, IMG submission 182098) | Sediment cell enrichment communities from methane seep in Santa Monica Basin, California, United Staets - ANME aggregate JGI... | ecosystem: Environmental > Aquatic > Marine > Cold seeps >... | reverse complement strand
AATATAAAATATAAGAGGTTTTATGCGTCATGAACTCAAAAGATCTTATCAAAGCAGGCAGGCTTTCAGATGCCCGCAAGCAGCTCACTGAGGAAGTCAAGGCGAAACCTGGTGATAGCGGAAGGCGAACACTTCTGTTTCAAGTTCTTGCTTTTTACGGTGAGTGGGACAAGGCTGAGCGGCATCTTGACGCGATCGGTACTCAGGATGTAGCTGCCGATATCGCAGTCCAGGTGTACAAAAACTTGATCCATGCGGAAAGAAAACGCACAGAAGTCTGCAAACTGAAACGTCGCCCTTCATTCCTGCCGGAAACTCCATCCTACCTTGAAATGTACTACGCGGCCCAGACAAAGATAGGTGAAAAAAATATAGATGAGGCAAAGCTGCTTTTAGATCAAGTAGAGGCACAACGCCCCGTCATATCCGGAACAGTGAATGGAAAGAGCTTCACCGGTTTTAAGGATACGGACACTTTTCTGTCCCTTTTTCTCGAAGCGATTGTCCATGAGCGATATGTATGGATACCTTTTGAGGCAATTAGAGAACTTGTAGTTTCGGCTCCCAAGACGCTTTTTGATCTCCTCTGGATTACAGCCAGGATAACCACATGGGACGGACTGACTATGAACTGTTATCTTCCTGTGCTTTATGCGGATTCATTTCTCCATGAGGACGATAGGATGAAACTTGGCAGAATGACTAACTGGACATCTCTTGGAGGGCAGTTTACAAAAGGCATCGGCCAACATGTCTTTCAGGTCGGTGAAGATGACATGAGCATCCTGGAAATCCGGGAGGTTTTATTTAATCTAAGTTAGTGGCTGTACGAAAACTCAAAACACATGAAATTATAGTCAGTTGGATAGTATTCTCAAATCGATGATTTTTAGCAGTTAGCTTTTAGCAATTAGCCTTTAGCTAAAAGCTAACAGCTAATAGCTAACCGCACAGATCGAAATAATGAAACAAAAGATTGACATAGAAGCCATATTGGCCCCGATTCCAGGCGATAACCCGGCTGGTGAGGACCTTCGCTACAGCCCTGCCTATGATCAGATTAAGGAAGCGCGGAGAGCCGATGACCTTCTTGATCGTGGGGATTGGCAGCGTGAAATCAAGACCTCGGACTGGAATGCGGTAATCGCTGCCACTGTTGAAGCGTTTATCAATAAGTCCAAAGACTTGCAGATGGCAGCGTGGCTTACTGAAGCATTGGTTAATACCGAAGGTTTCAGCGGACTTGTTGCAGGCCTTAAGATACTTACCGGCTTTTTGAGAGATTACTGGGAACGTGTTTATCCGGAGATAGAGGATGGTGACCTCGATTTCAGGATTGGCCCGATTGAGCTCATGAATGATAAAGTCTGGCTTGCCGTGAAGCAGATCCCATTGACCGATAAGGATGCAACGCTTGGGTATTCGTGGCTGCAATGGCAAGAATCGAGGCAGGTGGGCTATGAGGCTGATATAAGGAACCAATACGGCGATGTGGATGAAAATAAAAAGAAGGCTCGCAATGCCTCGATAGCTGAGGGCAAGATAACTGCCGAGGATTTTGATGTAGCAGTAGCTCGTTCGTCAAAAGCATATTACAAGTCCCTGGTGGAAGACTTGACCGCATGTTTGGAAGAATTCAAGAGATTCGATGACACGGTGGATGAAAAATTCGGCTCAGATGCCCCCAGGCTTGCGGAATTGAGAGAGGCGCTTGAGGATTGTGAACGGGTTATTATGAAAATCTTTAAGGAGAAGAAGGATCTTGATGCTGTTGAGGAGACTGAGACGGCACCAGAAGAGGCCGTGGCAACAGAAGTCAATGAGGTGGAAGAAGAGGAAGGCGCCTCGTTCGAGGATGTGTTGCCGTTTCCAACAGACCGGATTTTAGATTCAGGTTCTCTTGAAACGGCCATGTGGAAAGACGCGCTTGCAAAACTTAAGACATCAGGAATCAAAAAGGCTTTGGGACATCTTTTTAGCGCTTCTTGCAGCGCGCCATCCGTTAGAGAAAAGAATCGCTACCAGCTCCTCATGGCCAAGCTTTGCCTGAAGGCCGAGAGGCCGGATCTGGCCAGACCGATTGCGGAAAAGTTGAATACATTAATTGAGGAGTTGCAACTGGAGCGCTGGGAATCCCCTGTATGGATTGCGGATGTACTCGATACCCTTTATAAGTGTCTGACAACAGGAGAACCGACAGATGAGGATATTGGCAGAGCAAGGACGCTATTGCAGAGGCTCTGCACCACGGATGTCACAAAGGCGATGAGTTACAGAAGTTAGAAAGGAGGATAAGCTATGGCCAAAGAGAGTTTACAACACACACTTGACAGAGTGAGATCACCAAGAGTACAAATAACCTATGATGTAGAAATCGGCGATGCTATTGAGATGAAGGAGATCCCGTTTGTTATCGGGGTATTGAGCGATTTATCCGGAAAGCCGGATGAACCGCTTCCAAAGCTTAAAGATAGAAAATTTGTTGAAATAGATCGGGATAATTTCAACAATGTGCTTGAGGGGATGAAACCGAGGCTGGCATTCAAAGTAGATAACAAACTGACGGAAGAAGATACAAAAATGGCGGTTGAACTCCGCTTCAAGTCGATTGACGATTTTCATCCGGAACGTGTCGCTGATCAGATAACACCCGTGCGTAAACTGGTGGAGGCAAGACAAAAACTTTCCGATCTGCTCAATAAATTAGACGGCAATGACAAGCTGGATGAACTGCTTCAAGATGTCATTACAAGCACTGACTCCTTACAAAAACTCGGTGATGAAATCGGTGTAGAAAAACCAGAAGAAAAAGACAAATAATAGAGGAGAAGTCCCATGGCTGAAAATGAAAAACAAGTCCAAACGGAGTCTGCTCAGGCTGAAGAAGTTCAAGAAGAAAAGAGCGTTTTAGATCAGATCTTAGAAGACGGCCGGATGGCGCGTGATGAGAGTCAAAGAGAATGGGCCAGAGATGTCATTGGTGAGTTTGTCAGCCAGATCATGGAGGGGACCATGGTCATATCAAAAGACACAGAGGTCATGATCAATGCCAGGATCAGCCAAATCGATAAACTAATTTCTATGCAGCTCAATGAAGTCATGCACAATCCTGAATTGCAAAAACTTGAAGCATCCTGGAGGGGGTTGCACTATCTTGTGCATCAGAGTGAAACAGGAGAAAGATTAAAGATCAGGGTGATGAATGTTTCCAAGAAAGATCTCCTCAAGGACATGGAAAAGGCCAGCGAATTCGACCAGTCGTCACTTTTCAAGAAGATATATGAAGAAGAGTTCGGTATGTTCGGCGGCGCATCCTATGGCGCTTTGATGGGGGATTATGAGTTCAGTAACCATCCTCAGGATATATCCCTTCTCGAAAAAATTTCTCAGGTGGCAGCAGCGGCTCACGCTCCGTTTATCTCTGCTGCATCTCCACAGCTATTTAATTGGGATAGATTTACTGAGCTTGGCGGTCCTCGTGACATAGCAAAAGTTTTCCAGAGTGTGGAATATGCCAAATGGAAGTCATTCCGTGACTCGGAAGATGCCAGGTATGTGGCGCTGGCCCTTCCCCATGTTCTTATGCGTCTTCCTTACGGTCAGGCCAATGTTCCAGTTGAATCTTTTAACTACGAAGAGGATGTGGATGGTACGGATCACAGCAAGTATCTTTGGGGTAATGCGGCATATGCGCTTGGGACACGTTTGACGGATGCATTTGCCAAATACCACTGGTGCGCGGCCATCAGGGGGGTGGAAGGCGGCGGCCTTGTGGAAGGTCTGCCTGTCCACACATTCAAGACAGATGAGGGAGATGTGGCGCTTAAGTGCCCCACGGAAATAGCTATTACAGACAGGCGGGAAAAGGAATTTGCCGATCTTGGTTTTATACCTTTGGTCCATTGCAAGGGAACCGATTATGCGGCCTTTTTTAGCACCCAGACGACTAATAAACCTAAAGCATATGACACTGATTTTGCCAATGCCAATGCAAGGCTCTCTTCCCAACTTCAGTATATCCTTGCTGTCTCGAGATTTGCTCATTACCTGAAGTCGATCATGCGAGACAAGATCGGTAGTTTCATGACCCGCAAGAATGTCGAAGATTTTTTAAACCGGTGGATTAGCAACTATGTTCTTCTGGATGATGATGCGGGGCAGGAAACCAAGGCTAAATTCCCTTTGCGGGAAGCAAGAGTTGATGTCAGCGAAATACCTGGTAAAACCGGGGCTTATCGGGCTGTTGCCTTTCTTAAACCCCATTACCAACTGGATGAGCTGACTGTTTCGTTGAGGCTGGTTGCGGAGCTGCCTCCTCCTGCAAAGGGGTAGAGGGGCCGTTTCTGCTAAAAAAAACAAATTTACAGCAAAATCAACAATTGATAGAAGGAGGGAACAGATCATGGCATTTGATGCATTTTTAAAGATAGATGGTATACCAGGAGAAAGCACGGATGACGCCCACCCAGACGAGATAGAGGTGCTCTCCTATAGCGCAGGGGTATCTCAAACAGCATCGGCGTCGGCCAGCAGTGGTGGAGGGGCCTCGTCGGAACGGGCTGATTTTCAGGACTTTTCTATTGTCAAGGCCCTGGATAAGGCCTCTCCAAAGCTAGCCGTGGCATGCGCTGACGGGACCCACATTTCAGAGGTCGTTCTTGCCTTGTGCCGAGCAGGTGGCGACAAGGTGCAATACATGGAGTACAAGATGAGCGACTGCATCGTGAGTTCAGTCCGTCCTGGTGGATCTTCTCAAGGTGGTGAGACACTGCCTCTTGAGGAGGTTTCCTTCAATTATGGCAAGATTGAATGGACTTACACCCAGCAAAAACGCGCAGACGGCAGCGGCGGAGGGAATGTGGCAGGCGGTTGGAACCTTGAAACAAATACAAAAATATAACACCTAAATTGAAACAAAATCAACAAAATCTCCGGGCATCTATACTGGACAGGCTTATTGATCACGAACCAGGTGTTTCCCGCGAGCCTGTCCAGTATTGCCTGGTCAGTATCGGGCAAATCATGGACTCGGTTATAAGAGATCTGGAAAATCTTCTTAACACCAGACGCCAGATATTGATTCCCCCGGCTGAATCTATCCAGGTTAATAATTCTCTTTTTGTATATGGCCTGCAAGACTTTACCTCTAAAAATCCTGGAAGCCCATTCGTAAGACAGCAGCTTCGACAGGATATTGAAAAAAGTATTTCACGGTTTGAACCCAGGTTAAAAAATGTAATTGTGCACCTCGAAACAACAGCTCACAACGAACGTAATCTCAGGTTCAGGATTAAAGGCCTGCTGGTTGTGGAACCTGTAGCAGAACCAGTGACTTTTGATACCTATTTTGATGTCAACAAAGGTGAGTATATTATATCAAAATAGCTGATAAGCTAAAAATCAATGGATGATAAACTTCTAAGTTATTATGAGCGCGAACTTACTTTTATTCGTGAGATGGGGGCTGAGTTTGGCAGGAAATACCCCAAGATTGCCGGCCGACTGCTCCTTGAACATGATAAATGTGAAGACCCGCATACTGAACGTTTGATTGAGGCTTTTGCCTTTCTTAGCGGACGTATACATAAGAAGATTGATGATGATTTTCCTGAAATAACAGAATCGTTGCTTAATATAATTTACCCTCATTACATCAATCCGATACCCTCCATGTCCATAGTCAGATTTGAACCAATAAAACAGAATGTTACCGAGTCCGGACACCTGATACCTAAAGATACCATGCTCTATTCCAAATCAGTCAACGGCATTCAATGCAGGTTTGATACATCTTATTCTATCAAGCTCTGGCCTGTCGAGGTTGTTTCAGCAGAGCTTTGTGATCCCAAAAAACCGGTGAAAGACGCCCAGCAAGCTATTTTAATTCAATTAAAGACTTTTAATAATTTGAGCTTTTCCAATCTTGTCTGGAATGACCTGCGTTTTTTCCTAAATGGCCCGGCCCAGCATGTCTTTCATCTGTACGAACTTTTATTCAACAATGTGTGTCATGTTGAATTAGAGTTGTTCAATAGTGAAGAGCAAAGGATCATAGAAAACATATCATTAACCAAAGATGACATAAAGCCCGTTGGATTTGACTCTGATGAACATTTGATTCCCTATACCCAAAGAGCTTTTCCTGGCTTTCTTCTCCTTTTTGAATACTTTTGTTTCCCTGAAAAGTTCCTTTTCTTTGATCTTAGCGGCCTGGATAAAATTAAACATCCGGATTTCAATGACACTCTTAATATCTGGATATACTTGAACAGGAATGCCAAATCGAATCTTGTGATCAATAAAGATACCTTTTGCATCAACACTGCGCCTGTAGTCAATTTATTTAAACGTATTGCCGAACCTGTACGAATTGAACAACGAAAGACCGAATATCATGTTATTCCAAATATCAGAAGCCAGGAAGCAACAGAAGTCTTTAGTATTGACAGAGTTACCGCTTCTTCGGATTCTTTTCCGGGAAAAGGCTTTGATTTCAAACCCTTTTACTCCATAAAACACCATCTTGATGAAGAGGATAGCAATGACCGAATGGCTTTTTGGTATATTCAACGCCGCTCTTCAGGTAAAAAAGGGGATGAGGGAACAGAGGTCTATCTTTCCTTTGCAGACTCGAACTTCAAATCAATTGATCCGGAGGTGGAAATATTAACTATCCATATTACATGCTCTAATCGAGACTTGCCTGCCCGTCTTTCCTTTGGGGACGATAAAGGCGATTTTGATATGGAAATAACAGCTCCTGTTGCACAGATAAAGAGTCTAATAAAACCTACTCCAACCCGCAGACCCTTTATGGACGGGAACCTGCAATGGCGTTTGATATCCCATCTGTCCCTCAATTATATTTCTCTTGTGCAAGGAGGAGAAGATGCCCTCAAAGAAATCCTCAAACTTTATGATTTTGAAAACTCACCAGCTACAAGACAGCAGATAAACGGCATAGTATCTATTCAGTCTCAACCTGTCACAAAAAGAATAGGCCAATCATTTTGCCGCGGGGTGCAGGTTACCATAACATTTGACGAGGATAAATTTGTTGGAACAGGTCTGTATCTGTTTGCATCTGTATTGGAAAGGTTTTTAGGACAATATGTTTCCATTAATTCCTTTTCCCAATTGATTGCAAAAACCATACAGAAAAAAGAGGTGTTAAAAAAATGGCCTCCAAGAAACGGCAATCGAATACTCCTGTAGAAGAGCGTCTTTTTAAGGAATTTTACGGTTTTTCATTTTTTAAGGCTGTAGATTTACTGGAATCTCTTTTCCCCGACAAAAAGCCATTAGGACAGACACTGACGCCGGATGAAGAAATAGTGCGATTTTCAGTGAAACCAGGTTTTTCATTTCCCCCCAGCGATATTTCAAACTTAACACATAGCGATAAGAAAAAACCGGTTAATATGGAAGTCGCATTTATGGGATTGATCGGTCCATCCGGTGTTTTGCCGGATTGGCTCAATGAACTGGCGATGGAGAGAAATCGCCGGAAAGATTTCAGCCTTACCGCGTTTTATGATATTTTCCATCACCGTCTTATCTCTCTTTTTTACCTGGCCTGGAAAAAATACAGATTTCCTGTAAATTATCTTCCCGGAGCCAGAGACAGACTTTCCGGACATTTACTAAGTTTAACAGGTTTAGGGACAGCCGGGCTCACCAAAAAAATCGGATTATCAGAGGAGTCTCTGATATTTTACAGCGGTTTATTATCGAGGCCGGTTCCATCTGCGGTTGCTATCGAGACAGCGGTGGAGTATTTTTCCGGCGCTAATGTCGAGGTCGAACAATTTATCGAACGGATGCTCCCTTTAGACCTGGAAGATCAGACTCAACTCGGCGTAACCAATGGACAAATAGGAATCGACGCTATTTGCGGAAGCTGGGCTCGGGAAAGCCAGACAAAATTTCGCATCAACCTGGGGCCAATGAGTTATGATGATTTTATTTGTTTTATGCCTACAGGCGACATGCTCTGTTCCATCTTTTCCTTAGTCAAATATATGGTGGGAATAGAGTATGAATTCGAGATTCGCCTATTTCTGAAACAAGAGGAAGTTCCCGTGTGTGCATTAGGTGTGGAAACTCCAGCCTGTCCGCAGCTCGGCTGGTCAACATGGATCAAGACTCCCGGTGTAATCCAAGAGGAGGATCCTTATGTAACCTTTCAAGAAGATAAGGAGCCAATATCATGCCAGCATCAAATCTAAAATCGTTGATAGGAAAATTGAACACTACCTGCCGAAGCGCTCTGGAATCGGCTGCCGGCCTTTGTCTGTCTCAAACCCATTATGAAGTGGACATAGAACACTTTCTCATCAAACTTTTTGAGATAGCAAACACTGATATGCAGAAGATACTCAGGCACTTTGAAATCAATGAGGCCCGTTTGGTATCTGATCTCACACGTACCATGGAGGGATTTAAAACAGGCAACGCCAGGACTCCTGCCCTCTCTCCCCGTATACCCAGCATGATTCAGGAAGCATGGCTGGTTGCCTCTGTTGACTTTCAGACTCCAAGTATCCGCTCAGGACATATTCTTCTTGCCCTTATGAACAACGATGAAATGGCCCGAATGTTATCTGGAAGCTCGGAAAGCTTTAAAAAAATCTCTGTGGAGACCTTAAGAAAGCATTTAACTGATCTGACTTCCGGGTCGGTTGAAGAGACTGGCGCCGCGCAGCCGGCGCCGGCTGAAGATGCAGCAGGGCGGCGGATGCCGGCCGGAAAGGCACAGGCCTTGGCTCAATATACGATCAACTTGACCGAAAGGGCCCGAAAGGGAGAGATAGACCCGGTTCTTGGGCGTGACTTTGAGATTAGACAGATGGTGGATATCCTGATACGGCGCAGGCAAAACAATCCCATACTGACCGGAGAAGCAGGTGTGGGCAAGACCGCAGTGGTGGAAGGATTTGCTCTCAGGATTGTAGAAGGAGATGTCCCGCCGCCGCTAAAAAACGTGGCTATCCATACACTCGACCTGGGGCTGCTTCAGGCTGGGGCAGGGATAAAGGGAGAATTCGAAAACCGGCTCAAATCCGTGATCGAGGAAGTCAAAGCCTCCCCCATTCCCATTATTCTTTTCATCGATGAAGCCCATACCCTCATAGGCGCAGGAGGCGCTGCGGGCTCTGGAGATGCGGCCAACATGCTCAAACCCGCGCTGGCCCGGGGTGAGCTGCGTACGATCGCGGCAACCACCTGGTCTGAATACAAAAAGTACTTTGAAAAAGACGCTGCCCTGGCCAGGCGGTTTCAGGTGGTCAAAATCGAAGAACCGGAAGAGGAAAAGGCCCTGATGATGATGCGGGCGATTGCCCCGTTTCTTGAGCATCATCACAATGTCATGATAACAGATGATGCCTTGTTTGATGCAGTCCACCTGTCCCATCGTTATCTCACAGGCAGACAGCTTCCTGATAAGTCCGTGAGTGTTCTGGACACGGCTTGCGCCAGGGTGGCCATAGGACTGAATACAAGTCCTTCTGCTATTGAAGAAGCTACCCGGGATATTGGCCGGATCGACAGGGAGATGAAGATTCTTCAAAGGGAAGAACTGATAGGCCATGAGCACGTGGAGCGGATCCGGTCTCTTGCCACAGAAAAGGAAGCAGCCCAGACCCGCCTCGATGATTTGACTCAAAAGTGGCAAAAGGAAATGGAAATCGCTAATCGTGTCATTGAGGTCCGTAAGGAGATACAAGAAATCCACGAAAAGGATCCTTCTGACAAACAAGCATTATCCGAAAAGCAGGATGTTCTGAAAGGACTGAAAAAGGAACTTGCTGAAGCGCAAGGAGGTTCACCACTGGTTCAGATTGTGGTGGATCCTGAGATTATATCTGAAGTAATCTCCGGATGGACCGGTATTCCCACGGGACGCATGCTGACCGATGAAATCGAAACCGTCCTTAACATGGCAAATTTATTAGCAGAAAGGATTATCGGACAGGATTATGCATTGGAGGCCGTAGCCCAGATGATCCAGACAGCCCACGCAGGTATTGAAGATCCATCAAAACCCACGGCAGTCTTTCTCTTTGTTGGACCGAGTGGCGTCGGAAAGACCGAAACAGCCCTGGTGCTTTCCGAGCTCCTGTACGGGGGTGAAGAAAACGTAATCACCATCAACATGTCGGAGTATCAGGAGGCGCACACGGTTTCAGGCCTGAAAGGATCCCCTCCGGGATATGTCGGCTACGGCGAGGGAGGGGTATTGACCGAAGCGGTCAGGAGAAGACCTTACAGCGTCGTCCTTCTGGATGAAGTAGAAAAAGCCCACCCTGATGTGATGGAACTCTTTTATCAGGTCTTTGACAAAGGCATGCTGGAAGACGGGGAAGGACGGCGAATAGATTTTAAAAACACCCTGATCATTCTTACATCCAATCTGGGCACGGATATGATCATGAAGGTCTGCGCTGATGAAGAGACCATGCCGGATGCACCGGCTCTCACAGAAATGTTGCGCCCAGAGCTATTAAAGCGCTTCAAACCAGCGTTTCTGGGTCGTTTGAAAGTAGTTCCATTTTTCCCAATTACCGATAAGAACATGTGCCTCATCGTCAAACTCAAGCTTGATCGTATTGCAAAGCGAATGCTGGAAAACAGAAATGTTACCTTTAAATATGATGAAAAATTAATAGAGTCAATCGGAAGCCGCTGCACCGAAGTCGATAGCGGCGCCAGAAACGTGGATCATATCTTAACCAACACCTTGCTGCCGGAGATGTCAAAGGAACTGCTTTCCAGGATGGCGACCGGGGAGCAGATCAAGGAGGTTAATGTGTCTTTGGGTGAAGCGGGATTTGTTTTTGAGGTGAATTGAGAACAGGCAATTGGTTGGGTTTCGTTTCCCAACCCAACCTACGAGCCTTGCTTTTGTCATTCAAAATCCTATATCCTCATTAATCAAAACGATCTTAATTCTTCCCCTGGGAAAAGATTTCTCGGTTATTGCCCAGGTATTACAGATACGATCAGGGCTTTTGCAGTCCTCGCAGCAGGAAGTCCTGGCACAAGGCGTCTTTTTGTCCAACCGCATGGTATTAACCGGAGCAGCATAATTTTTAATACGAAACATAGCTTCCTCTAAATCTGGAACAATTTTGTTACGGCCAACCAGGATGATAACGTGTTTTGGTCCGAAAGTAATACCTGCTACACGGTTCCCGTACATATCAAGGTTAACAAGACTGCCTGTTTCGGTGACTGCATTAGTCCCGGTAATAAAGAGGTCAACGAGAAGTGCTTTTCTTCGAAGTTTATTTTTTTCTTCATCAGAAAGATTTTTATCATAAACGTCTATAACTTCCATTTCCGGATTATTTTTGATATCATGATAAAGCCCGGTTTTAGTGAACGTTAAGGATCCTCCCCATGAAACACTCTTTGCACCTGTTTTGGGAAGAATTTCTTTCTGCACAATTGCTTTTGCCTCAGAGGAGTTATTTGCAAGAAAAACCTCAAAGTTATTTTCTTCCAAAGATTTCTTAAGATTTTCAAGGCGTATTTTCCAATAGTGTTCGATAGGTTTGTCCATGCGTCCCTCTTGTTTTCAGTAACTAGTCAGGTGTTTAGACTGAAGGCTATAGGCTGAAGGAAACAGATGATTCCTGAGCGTTATTCTCTATGTTTAGAACAAAATTTCCGGCCGCTTTAAGAAAATATTGGCTTCCGGGAGTCTTTTTCCTAAAAGTCTTCAGTCTTCAGCCTAATCACCTGAGTCAGCTCTTTACTGCTGCAATACTTCATCAAAACATATTGAAGGTTTCTTTCGCGGCAGTATAGAATTATTCATTAAAGCATCATGTAGATCCGCCTCTGAATCTTCATCAAGCCACCAGTACCAGTAAGCACTGCTCTCATTGCCGTATTTGGAAAGCACGGTATCAGGAATCCCAAACTTGTTCCAGTACAAAAGTCTGGTATAATCTATATTCCACAGCAGCACATATGGAAAAGTATTATATATTATTTTATCAATCTCACGGTATATTTCATTACGTTTTTTTATATCAAAAATTCTTTTTTGCTTTTCAATCAGCCCGTCAACCCTAGCGTTTTTAAAACCTGTAATATTATTTCCGCCTTTTCTATCAGCTTCCTTTGAAGACCACATGCTTTCAGGATCTTTAAAAATACCGGAACTCCAGGCAGCCCATGTCATCTGGAAATTATACTCATCCATATCTCTTGCCCAGGCAGCCCAGTCTTTTTTGTCAATAACAAGCTCCATTCCTGCATTCTTGAGATCTTCAGAGTAAATTGCCAAAAATTTTTCTGAAGAAGAATTTCTTGTTAAAAATTTAAAAGAAAATCTTTGTCCGTTTTTTTCAAGTAAACCATTAACCGGATTTACAACCCAGCCAGCCTGCCTGAGAAGATTTAGAGCTTCTTTTCTGTTCACCTCAACAAGCTCGTTAGTACACGGATTTTCTTTTGTATAAAGATCTTCAAAATAGGATTTGTGGAGAAAATACTGATCGTACATCAAAAGACTGTTCATTTTTCTCCTGTCAAGAAGAAGCGCCATGGCCTTGCGTACTCTTAAATCATCAAAAGGCGGCTTCCTCATATTCATTGCAAATCCCTGGAATCCAACAGGGCTATGATTATAAATTTTCTGCTTTACTATCCGGTTTTTTAAAAAATTATCTCCTTTTGTCTCATTTATCCATATCCTGGAAGTATATACAGGATAAATATCAATCATGCCTTTTTTAAACGCCTCAAATGCATTTTCTCTCTCAGTAAAAAACTTGAATCTAATAGTCTGAAAGTTGCCGACCCCACGAGACCTTTTGAATTTTCTGCGCCACCAGTTCTCACGTCTCTCTAAAGTTATAAAAACTCCTTCATTGATCTCTTCGAGTCTATATGGCCCTGAAACCACGGGGAATTCAAAATTAATCTTGTTAAAATCCTTCCCTTCAAACGCGTGTTTACATAAAATATGAAAACCGCTTACAGCGCCAAGGTTTTTCCAGTGAACATCTTTAGCTGTAAAACGTATAGTATATTTGTCTATTACAACTGGTGATTCAAAACGTTCCATATCTACTTTATGCGGTCCCGTAAGGTTGCTGGGGTCCATTATCGCATTATAGGTCCATTGGACATCATAAGCCGTTACAGGAAGGCCATCACTCCACCTTGCCTTTTTATCAATATAAAAGGTAAAAGTTTTTTTATCATCCGCTATCACCCATTTCTCCGCTATCCCCGGTTCATATTCCAACGTAATAGGATTAATGGATAATAATGTCTCATATAAAGCTCCAAAGATTTCTGCAGACAAAACATTGTTGTCGATGTAATAATTCAGGCTTTTCGGATACTGGCCTGCAAAAGTGGAAATCTCTCCTCCAGCCACAGCATTCAGGCTTGCTATAGGATCCGGTCTGTCAGTCCATCCCTTTTTTGGAAACATCTCATTTGCAAAGGCAGATGTAGCTGTAGCTGTCAAAAGTAGAATAACAAGTATTATTTTTTTCATCTTTGTTACCACCTTTAAAAATTGAATAGTGAGAATTGAGAATTGAATATTGAAGGAATTCTGTCAATTTTTAAAAAAACAGAGCGGAGCGATACCACCAATATTCAATCTTCACTATACAATCTTCAATTGCCTCCCTTACGCGCCTTTAAGAACATCTATCATAGTAAAAACCGTTCCCTTCACGCCGTCTTTGGCCTTTTTGTCCAGATATGCAATAGCATCAAGTGTTCCTTTTGCATAAACATCCCTGCCGTTGACATTGTGCGAAAAAACAAAGCGCACCGTATTGTCACTTGAAACAAGTGTATAAGTATGCCATCCGTGCCCTCCAAGATATTTTTCTGGAATACCCCATATATTCTTTTGTACTTCGGGATCACGTTCTTTTTTAATATCATCTTTAGAAAAAGGTGTTCCCAGCTCATTAAAATATCCGATCATGGCCTTGGCTGTTCCACTGGTATCTGCTTTTCCTTTCTGATGACTTTCCTTGATTTCAAGGGAATACCCTTTAAAAAGATCCGGAAATGTTTTTGCAGCATATTCCATCATTGCCTGAAATCCGACGATCTGCTTTGCCATATTTTGCGCTATTACTGCCGGAATAGATGATGAACAAACACTATCTTCAAGGAGTTTCCTGTCGCCCCCTGTTGTACCCATCACAAAGGGAAGATTGTGCTTGCAGTAAAACCCGGCGTTGCTGTTTACAGATGAAGGATGAGTATAGTCCACACTGATAAAACAACTTTCTTTTTCTTTTATCTCGGCAATTGCTTTTTCAGATTCTTGCGCATGAATAAGACTGATAACCGTAGAATCTAAAGTATATTCCGCTTCTGTAATTTCTGGTCCGGTAAGCGCATATGGTATAAGTTCAAACATACTATCGTTCATGACATGTTTTGCCACATTCACTGCCATATTGCCGGGAATTCCGTTTACCATTACTTTTATTCGCTCCATTTAACACCTCCAATAATTTTGAACTGTGCGGTTAGCTTTTAGCCATTAGCGATTAGCTTTTGGATAAAAACTGTTCAACAATGCTAACAGCTAACCGCTAATGGCTAACCGCACAGGTTGCATTATTTACAACTGTTTTTATGCCCGGAAATTCCGCATCTTCAAAAGCTGAAAGATTATATTTTAAAGTTTTTACTGCTGCCGGGATATATTGTTCAAAATAAGATTTACCACTCATGCGTATCAAATTACCAAATGCGCCAAGTATCTGCATATTTCTTGTCAGAGAACAATACCTGAAGCAATAGCGGAACTGCTCCTCATTAATCTGAAGAAATTTTGCAAACCCCTTAATGCAGTAATCAACCAGTTGAGCCCGCACTTGATAAGGCAAATCCACATATGGATCAATAAGCAGGGATGCAAGATCATACTGAACAGGGCCAATGCGTCCGCCCTGAAAATCTATAATATAAAACTTATTGTCTTTAAACATAATATTTCTGGATTGCAGGTCTCTATGCATAAATCCATTAACTGGGAATTTAAGTGTTTTCTCAGCAAGTAATTCAAATTCATCTTTAAAATCTTCAAAGGAATAATCCATGCCAAGATAACCTCTTAAAAATGCATCAACAAAGTATCGGCATTCCTTTTCAAGTATAAGCTCTTTGCTGTAATCTGGAGTTTGATATGTCCAGGATATATCAAAACCTTCTGCCCCTGAAGTTGACATCTTTATAAGAACATCAATAACTGTTTTATAATGTAAAGCAACTTTCTCCGGGTCATTAGTATTTAAGACCAGTTTCTGAAGTTTTACATCGCCCAGATCTTCCAGAAATACCAGACCTGAAAAATTATCGTAAAGATGTATTTTAGGTACAGGTATTTCCCGGTCATAAAGATGGCGGCCAATCGCTATAAATGAGTCCGCCTCGGATGTTGCGCTTTGGGCACTGATGCCGTGATCAACCATAATAAGTTTTCTTAATGGGACTTCATATACCTTGCCGGGCAAATACTCCTCTGCTATTACCCTGTACCATCGCCGGCCTGATCCATCCCCCTTGATTCTATCGCGCACTGTGTTTTTAAAAGTAAAATCAGGCCACGCCTGTTTGAATGCCTCGGGTGCTAATTTATCTATAACAGCTTCTCTGTAACTCTCAGGTGTTCCGATATCTTTCCAGTAATGTTTTTGTGCAATAAAAGCTTTCAGCCGCTGGCCTGAAAATATTAATTCTCTATATGCATCAATTATGCTGGAAAATAAACCATCCGGTATAAAATCCAAAATTTCCGGATCAAGAACCTGTATCCCTGTAAAAGCAAGCTTTCTTTCATAACCGATGTTCTCATTGTTCTCCTCATCATCAAAGCCACAAATAAAGTCTTCCCTGCGGATTAATACATTGTTGAATTCTTTGTAATCATGAAGAACAAGGGTAGCGGGATATTTATGATTAAAATGAAAATCATAAACATCTCGAAGGTCTATATCTGTAAGAATATCGCTGTTTACAACCATAAACGGCTGATCATCCCAGAAATCCGCAACATTCTTTATAGCTCCTCCCGTACCAAGGATTAAAGGTTCATAACGGGTAAAAACCGGGATGGAATATTTCCGGCCGGACAGGAAAGAATCTATCTTTTTATACAAGTGATGGGTATTAATAATTATGGCTTCGCAACCCGCATTTTGCAGGCTGCGAATAATGATATCCAGAAGAGGACGTCCTGCAACAGGGAATAAAGGTTTTGGTGTGTTTGCAGTAAAAGGGCGAAGCCGGCTACCAAGACCCGCGGCAAGTATCATTGCTTTCATCGCAGCACTTTAGTTTTTCATTGAAGATTGAAAATTGAAGACCAAAGCAATTGAAAATTGAATATTGTCGATTGAATATTGAAGGAATTCTGCCATTTTTAATCCACAGATTACGCAGATTACACAGAAAACATAAAAAGCTTCAATTATAACCGTTTACAGTATAGTTCGTTTAAAATGATGGAGCGAAGCGATTCCACAAATATTCAATATTCAATCGACAATATTCAATTTCTATTCCGGCAGATGACTCATGTATTTTTTTATAGTATCATCATAGAGTTTAATTTTATCATGATTATCTGAACTTTTTACTCCATGAGAAACAAAATAATTTATGGCATTCTGGAAATTGATTTTGGAAAGAGCTTCTTTTCTTTCAATTTCCTTTCTTTTATACATACGATTTCCCATTGACTGAACTTTTTTCAGGCGGTCTTTTGTATTAATAAATTCTTTTGGATAGCGCATGAAAAAATTTAATACAACAAAATATGATTCAAAATAGGGTTTAAGAAAACTGGAAAAAAATTTAAGCTTTCTATAACCTGCGGATGTGAGGTTGTAAGTATCAGGCAGAGTTGAATGAGGCATTAGAATGGCATCATCAATAAATATTTTGATGTTTTTACGAACAAAATAATCCGGTGTCTTATCAACATCATAAGAAAATTCATTTTTAAAAAATTCCTGAAGAAAGGTATAGCCTGAAACAATATCGGATGTTGAAAATTGAAAAGCGTCTTTTTCCAGGATCGCCAAAGCTGTAAAAGCCGCCGGGATAAAAAAGGAAATGCAATTATTCTTGTAATATTCTAAAACCGGTCTTTTGCTCTCATTAACTTTAAATATAACCTCAGAGGATTGGCTTTTCTTATCTTTCTTTGGAATTTTTTCTATAAATTTTCTATGAGTGTAATGTTCCAGGGCTTTTTCGAAAGCTCTGGCCTGATCAAGCACAAGAGTATCAGCCATCTTGGCATTTTTTGAAAACAGGTAGGTCATATATATTTCCATTTCAGATATCAGATAATCATAAGTAAAACTTTTTTTGGGGCAGTTAAGAATAGCGCTTGCAACAAGAGCATATGGAGTTACAAGTGAGACATTATCTATTGCATTTATGATTCTATGTCCCAAATTACGGATAAAAACATTCTGCTCTTTTGACGACATATCCTGAATTTTAGAACCATATTCTGATAAAAGCTCCTTTAACGACATGGGTTCATGGAACTTAATGTAAATTCTTCCATATCTTTTCTTTAGCAGTCTTCCTGCCTTTATTACTTGAAGGAGGCTCTCAGGCTCTTTTTGACCTCCCTCAATTTCATTTAAATAAGCACTTTCCTCCAGCACCCTGTCATATCCAATAAATATTGGTACAAATATCATATCCTCACAGGATTCGTTTTTATAAGCATTTAGAAGTATGGAGAGTAATCCAAGCTTTGGCATGATTAACTTGCCGGTTCGGCTTCTGCCCCCTTCTATAAACATTTCGATATTGAAACCTTCCTCAAGAAGCTTGTTTACATATTCCGCAAAAACTTTTGAATAAAGTACAGCCCCCCTGAAAGTTCTTCTTATGAAAAAAGCACCGCCGCATCTGAATAATGGCCCAAGGGGCCAGAAAGAAAGATTTTTTCCCGCAGCGATATGGGGACATGGCATATTATTATTATATAATATATACGATAAAATCAGATAATCTATATGGCTTTTATGGCAGGGGACCAGAATTAACGGACCTTTTTTAGACATGTTTTTTACTCTGTTAAGCACATCATTATTGACCGTTACACCTTCAAACATGGTGTTTACAACCCATTTAACAACAACTGTGGCCATTCTTATTACAGCTATATTATAGTTGGCGGCTATTTCGTCAAGATACATATCCGCCTCTTTATGTACTTTTTGGATTGGGATATTGCGCTTTTTTGAATGGTTGTACATGAATTTTTGAAGCCTGTTATTTGTCAGGACATTTTCTTTCAGTTCTTCTCTTGATTTAAGAATCGGCCCGACGATGCTTCTTCTATGTTGATTAATCTGAACTAAAAGATAGCGCCTTAATTGAAGTGACTGCTGCTCTAAGCTTTGATAACGGTTTTCAGTAAGCTCTAAAAATTCTTTAAGATTAACCGGCTCTGATATTTCCACAAAAATATTGCCCGGTTTTTTGAATAAAATTACAATGCGTCTTATTTTTCCCGGCCTTTCTTCGGTGCCGAACAGAATATCAATTATACTCGGAGTAGACCGGTGCGGGTTTGTGCTGAAAAACATTAATTGAGGAACAATAAAAATCGGACGCTCTATTGATTTCTGAATTTCTATAAGATAGCGGATCGGATCTGCTTTTTCTTTTACAAATCTGCGATAGAAACCTTTTTTTTCAACCAGAAATAATAATCCCGAACGTCCCTTAATCAGCTCGTGTTTGATATATCCGCTTTTATAAGGATTGGGCGGCCAGGCTTTATTATAAAAAAAATAATCAAGATGTGCTAAAATAATCCTAAATACTCGTGATACCGGCTGCCAGATAAGTACTCTGTAATCCAGCCCTATTTCGGGAACAGGCAGCCCTTCCTGCCTATATCGTGTGTGATAAAATAAATATTTAAAATAACTTTTATGTTTGGTAGTATAAACAATTATACTTTCTTTTGGAATCTTCCGGATAACTGAGGTCTGCTCCTTATCAAGTTTTACTCCGGAAAAGAAGAGCTTCAAAATCCATGATGAAAAAAAGCCTATATTAACCGGAAGATAGCAAAGAAAGTGATTATATGTCCTTTTAAGAAAGTTGTCGATCCAACCCCTTAATTTCTGTGTTATTAATCTTGTCATAATATTAGTTGGTTGTTTGTGAAGTAATTTTATTATATTTTCAAAAATATTAAAATTATCAAATATAAGATTTGAATGCAATATTAAAAACTATAACCAGAAATTTGAAAACTCAAATATGAGATTAACCAGAGGCAGCGGGCATTTAAATTTAAGAACGTCTGAAACTCGCGCATAAGTGAGCCTAAAGAAAAAAGAGTATTAATATCAGTTAGAAAAATAGAACGTTATGGCTTGAGTTTATCCTTTTAACAAAAATATACAAAAAGTGCCTCTTTTTTCTTAATGCTCACTAATACGCTCAAACAGTCAGCCGTTTTAAATTTAAATGCCCGTCACCTCTAATTGTTAACAAGTTACTTTTGAGTTTTCAAATTTCTGATAACTCAAAAGGTAAACGCATCAGGCACAAAATTTTTAGCTTGCGTTACAGACTTTGTTGTGTTATTTCCAGAAAAACTTGATTTGCTTAATGCTATCATATGTAGATAGATGATATTCTTTATAATTATGGCTTATTGAATATAGTACGTGTAATTTACTATTAAAAAACTTCAATTTCAAAAGGAATCAATTTAAAGCTAAAGGAGGGTGAATTTTTATGAAAACTTTAATTGGCGGGGCCATCGGAGCTGTTCTGGGTCTTATTGGCATTTCAATATGGTGGCACGAGTTTTTGCAGCTTTTAGTCGGTGCTATCCCTGTAGTGCTTCTACTTGGAGGTGGATTGGCTCTTTATCTGGGCTTTGATGAACTGAAAGATACCTGGAAAAAAGATGAGACAGCCCCTGCTTCAACTGCTACAGGGGATGTAGAAAAATATAAAAAAGAAATCGATGAACTGAAAGGTGAAATTGAAAAATTAAAATCAGCCTAATCATAATCTGAATAACTTCAAATTGAGACCTTTGAAAAATGTTTCCCGCTATAAGCGGGATTAACTGCAGGAATACAGCTTAGCTTATAGCTGATGGCTTTTAAGCTCATAAGATAAAAAGGCTTAACAGCTAAGGAACGTGGTCGAATTAACTTCCTCAAGTAGGCGCACAGATTTGGGCAAAAGGGGGCGTTTTGCAAAGGTCTCAAATTAAGAGCCCTGCTTAAAATTAGGCAGGGCTCTATAGATTTATATCTTAGATTTTTTTATTGCTGATGTAGCAAGATAATCTGCTCTTTCGTTTCCATCAATATTCGCATGCCCTTTTACCTTGTAAAACTTCAACTTTCTGAATTTTAAAATAATTTTCTTTATTGATTCTATTAATTCCGTATTCTTCTTTGCTTTCCATCCAAGAGTAAGCACTCCGTAAGCATACGAACTATCTGTAAAAATTTTTACCGGAAGATCGGTTCTTTTTAATTCCAGCAAAGCTACTCGAATAGCCTCGAGCTCTGCAATATTGTTGGTTGCAACACCTATATATTTTGATATCTCCTTTTCATGACTTCCATAAAGCAACAAAATACCTATCCCTGAAGGGCCGGGGTTGCCGGAAGATGCCCCGTCTGTGTATATGCAGATCATATCCTGCTCTTCCGGAGGTTGTTTTTCTAATTTCAATGCCTTTTTTTTACTTGTTTTAGCTGGTTTTTTTTTATTAGAAACTTTTTTATTATCCTCCCGTGGATCAATGGGTTTAATGTTGTCTTTATTCACCCAGTACTCATAATCCTGCTCAAGCTGGTACTTGATTAACACTTTGCCGTTTTTAACAATAGGCTTTCCATTTTTGTCAGTATTCAGCCAGACCTTGTTTTTTCTAAACTTCATACGTTTCCAGCCTGTTTTTTCTTTTTCCAAAACAACGTCTCCACTAGTAGGGGCGATCCTTGTGATCGCCCTGATAATCCTTGTGATCGCCCTGATAATCCTTGTGATCGCCGAACACAAGATTCGCCCCTACGATCGGCCTGATTGGGCATTGTGATCGGCCTGATTGGGCATTGTGATCGGCCTGATTGGGCGTTGTGATCGCCCTGATTGGGCGAACACAAGATTCGCCCCTACTTAGGGTAAAGATGGAACATTTTGCTTATTTCAATAAACTCATTTAGATCATCTTGCCAGGATTCTGCTATTTCATCTATATTGTCATTTTTTTCTATGCGCCGCCGTATTTCCTTGTCTCCGATTATAAGGTCTATAGGAAGTCTTTTAGATTCATACTCATAAGGAGGCTGTTTCCACTCGAACTCACCTTTGTGATGGAAACAGACCGACTTGAGCAATTTAATGGAAGTAATATATGGATTAAATTTATTCGGATCAGTTATGTGAATTTGAAATCCTCTACATAGAGTTCCCTTCCACTTGTTTGACGTAGGCTCAAATACATTATATCTGAGTATTGCTCCCTCCAATTTGCTGCCCCCCATATCGAAAAGAACTTTTTCAGTATTAATAAAAGGAGCGCCAAAAACCTCAAAAGGCTGGGTTGTTCCCCGCCCCTCAGAAACATTTGTGCCTTCCCAAAGCACCTGGCCAGGATAAACCATTGCAGACATAGTGGTTGGAAGATTTGGTGATGGAGGAATCCAGGGAAGACCAGTATCATTAAAATACATATTCCTGTCCCAGCCTTTCATTTTTACAATTTCAAGATCACAACCCGTTCCATAGTAATTATTGAATAAAAGAGAAAGCTCACCCATTGTCATCCCATGACGCATAGGAATAGGAAAACGCCCTACAAATGACTTGCATTCCAATGACAGGCAGTTGCCTTCTACCGCAGACCCACCGACAGGATTAGGACGGTCAAGAACTACTACTTTTTTGCCGAATTTTTTTGCGGCTTCAAGACAGTAGGACATTGTATAAATGAAAGTATAAACACGGGTTCCGACATCCTGCAGGTCAATAACAAGCACATCAATGGGATCAAACATTTCTTTTAAGGGTATTCGGGTTTGGCTGTAAAGGCTGAAAACAGGAATCTTTAATACCGTATCAATCATATCTTCCGACTCAATCATGTTATCCTGTTTTTCAGCAAAAAAACCGTGCTGCGGTGAATATAATGCAGCAAGCTGACCGGGCATCTTTAAATTAATTAATTCGCTTGCATGGCGAAAATTCCTGTCAACTGAAGCTGAATTGCTTAATAACCCCAAACGGCTACCTAATATCCATTTGGGGGGGGACTCAATAAATCTTTCAAGACCTGTTTGAACATATATCATCTTATCTCTCAATATTGAAAATTGAATACTGAATATTGAATATTGAAGGTATTTTATTAATTTTATAACAAAAAGACAGAGCGAAGCGATTCCACAAATATTCAATTTTCAGTATTCAATTTTCAATTTCTTTGGTTTTCAATTTTTTTCAAGCCTGGCAACCGACTCTATGTGATATGTATGCGGAAACATATCAATCGGCTGCACTTCCAGGACTTTGTAATTGTCTTTCATCATACCGAGATCCCTTGCCATTGTCGCCGGATTACAGGAAACATAGATAATTTTAGCCGGAGCCATATCAAGAATCTGTTTAACCACATTCTTATGCATCCCTGTCCTTGGGGGATCAATTATCATAACATCCGGCTTTTTTACATGTTCAAGACAATCGTTTATATCGCCAAGGATAAAACCACAATTTGAAATTCCATTATACAGACAATTAGCTTCCGCGTCCTGTACCGCACTTTTAGAAATTTCTATTCCTGTCAACTCCTTTGCTGAATCAGCAAGAAAAATAGCTATCGTGCCTGCTCCGCTGTAAAGGTCAACAACATACTCTTTCCCAGACAGCCCGGCGTATTCCTTGACTTTTTCGTACAATATCTCAGCGCCCGATGTATTAGTCTGGAAAAAGGAATTTGCGGATATTTTAAACTCAAACAGAGCGATTTTTTCCTTTATAAATGGACTGCCGGCAAGAAGTATCTCATACTCTCCAACAGCAATGCCTGCCTTGCGTGTATTTATATTGTTTATTACAGACACAATTTCCGGGTATTTGGCTGTTAATAAGTCGGATAACGGCTTGACAATCTTGCTGGATTCTTCCGCAGTTACTATATTTACCATCCACTGGTCATAAGCCGCAGAATGTCTCAGCATAACAAAACGCCAGAAGCCGATGTGGCTCCGAAGCCCATATACCGGAACATTTGACTCCTTGATATAGGTTCTAACATCATCAAGAATATTATTTCCAAGCGCGGGTTGAAGCAGGCATTTTTTGGTATCCAGCACCTTGTGAAAAGTACCTGGCACATGAAGCCCAAGAGCAAAATTTAAATCCGGATTTTCCATGCCCATCTCATCAGGCATAAGCCATCTCCTGTCTGAGCAGGAAAACTCCATCTTGTTTCTGTATCCATAAATCAGCTTCGATGAAATGGTGGAATGGACGGGCACTCCCTTTAACATCCCAATATGCTCAAGTGAATCAATAACATGCTGTTGTTTGTAATCAAGTTGTTTGTCATATTTTAAAAATTGCCACTTGCATCCTCCGCACTGGCCGCTGTATATACAGGGAGGGTTTATCCTGAATGGTGATTCATCAACTATCTCGACAACACGGGCAACAGCAAAGTTCTTCTTTTTTTTTATTATGCGGGCAATTACAATATCTAACGGAACGGTATGGTCAACAAAAACAGTAAACCCGTCTTTGTGCGCGATCCCTTTGCCGCCAAATGCCAGCCCGGAAATTTCAAGTTTAAGTTCTTGTCCTTTTTTAACAGTCATATATGATCCTTTGTAACTACTCAGGTGTTTAGACTGAAGGTTATAGGCTGAAGGAAAGAGATGTTTTCTGAGAGTTATTCTCTATGTTTAGGGCCGCTTTAAGAAAATATGGCTTCTGGGAGTCTTTTCCCTAAAAGTCTTCGGTCTTCAGCCTAACCAAGCTGTATAGTTACGATCCTTTAACGCAATAGTTATACCTCGTAAGGCAACAAATAACGATTTTTTGCTGGCCATGAACATTAATAGCAGCGTTGCTCAGACTTGCAATAGCCTGCTATTCCGCGCCTTGCTCTTGATGCTCATTGCTCACCGAAAAAAGCGCAATTTGTGACCTTCCGAGGTATATGAAATTAAAAAATAAGTAGCTGGATGATTATACCTAAAACAGAAATAAATTCAATCTGCAAAAAAATCTCGTTCAAGTCCGATGGTTTTCTTATTAAAGGAACTCTGCACCTGCCTGAGTTAAAGTGCCCTTCAGTCGTAATCGGAGTCCACGGACTTTTCAGCGACAGCAGCTCTCCCAAACAAATAGAACTGGCGAAAAAATGTAATGCATTAAATATTGCATTTTTCAGATTCGACCATCGAGGATGCGGGGAGAGCGAAGGTATATTTAGAGACGTTACTTCTTTTGATGCCCGGCAAAGTGATTTTATCAATGCCGTAAAAACCGTTTATTCAAGAAATGACACAGGAAGCAGGATTGGACTTTTTGGAAGCAGCCTGGGAGGAACTCTTTGCATATCTGTTGTAAACACTCTAAAGATAGAAGCTCTTGTTACCTTTGCCGCACCTGTACGAAGCAAACCATTAATAGAAGCGCTTGATAAATCAAACCATCCAAATAATTTTCCGCTATCATTCTATAAAACAAATCTTAATTTTGACATTTCAGACAAGTTGCCGCATATTCATAATATTTTAATATTTCATGGAGATTCCGACAAAATAGTACCGCTGTCAGATGCAAATGAGATATATTCAAAAGCTGGGAATCCCAAAAAATTAATCATACAATATCAAGGTGATCATTGCATGAGCAACAAAGACCACCAAACACAGTTCTTAAATGAGTCCGCTCTCTGGTTTAAAAAAAGATTTGCGACTTAGGGATGCCGGTCATTCAGATGAAAGCTTCCTAAGCTTTAAAGAAAAAAGCCTGCAAATTAATATGGCCGAACAAATTAATGAACGCGGGGCAACAGAAGAAGAGATTGAAGCTGCGGAAGGTATAACTGAAAGGCCAGGCTTCTAAATAATATTGGAGCCTGGCCTTTATATAATATATTACGGCTGTAAAAGCGTGATTTTATTCATCCGCTTATTCTTCCTTTGGTTTCAGATGCTCTGGAATCTCCATTGCCTCAATCAAAAGCTCACTAAAAAATTTGACGTGCATCCCAAGCTTATATCCGTCAACAATATCTTCAACCCCGCTATGACAGTTGTGGCAAGGTGTTACAATGGTATGAGCGCCGGTTCTTTTAAAATTTTCTGACTGTATTTTAGCTGACTGGACCCGGATTTTTTTCCATGGCGGGCCACAGTTAATAGTATCACCGCCTGCATTGCAACAGAAGGCATGTCTGTCATTTGGGATAAGATCTACAAAATCTTCGCACACCGCACTCATAATATATCGCAGTTTTGAACCCAATCCCGCGTTTCTTACAATATTGCACGGGTACTGTGCAGTAACCGGTCCTTCGACTTTTTTTGCTATTTTGATTCTACCGCTTTTGATCAGGTCATAATAAAATGCTACTGCATGAACAATCGGTATGGGCGGACTCATCCAGCCCAGCCAGGTTGGGCCGTCATATTCTCCCCCCCTGAACGCATGACCGCATTCACCCATGACGATCTTTTTTACCTTAAGCCTTTGAGCTGTTTCATGATGAAGCCTTTCCACTCTGGCCATGACTTCAAAATCACCTGAATACATGGCCATATTGCTGTTATCCCAGCCGGCTGTTGCAGGCATCGTCCAGTCCAACCCCGCTACCTTCATGATTACTGTGATATTGCCAAGGAGCTGGGCTAAAAATTTTGGCTCAGGACCAATAACTGAATACATTATCTCAGCGCCTTCTTTTTCAAGTGGCAAACGGGCGCTTGGCACATATCCCTGTGCTTCTTCTTCCTGCCACTGGAGTGTGTCTATCCATTCATCCGGTTTTACCCACATCTGGTTCATCGTGGCAGCATGGCTGTTAACCGTATCCTGCAGGTAAAGAGGCACCATTTCCAGCTTTGCGCATATCCTGCGAACAACAAGCATCATGTATGCGATATCGATTCCAAACGGACAATACATGCCGCAGCGCCGGCAGACATTACATTCGGTATGGGCGATTTGAGAGCATCTTTTGATAAATGCCGCATCAACCTTTCCTTTTTTTTCCAGCATTACCCAGATGGTATCTTTTACCTTTGTAACCGGAGCAAAACTGACATCCCTGTCATTAGAAAGATACCAATGACATGCCTCTGCACATAATCCGCAGTGAATACATGTATCAACGTAAGTTTGCAAACGCACGCCGGTTTCTTGATCTATAACTTCATTGATAACTTTTTCTATTTGTTCCTCTGTGAGTATTTTCTCGGTCTGGTCCATGAGATCATCTACGACCGGTTCTCTTATAGCTATGGTGGGTTTCATAATATTCTCCTTAACATCGTTTTGCTGTTAAATTTTTACCAGTCCTTTGAATGTTTCCAATAACCCTGTTCACTCCCGAATAATGCTCTTGTAAAAACAAAGAAGAGCATGTGGCTTAGCCTTGTAAAAGGAATGGCTATCAGCATGATCTCACCTGCAAGGATGTGAAGTATCAGGATGGTTTTATAGGCAAATAATTGATGGTATGCGATGAAGCCGGTTATAAATGGAAGAGCGGTAATTGCCAGCAGAAGATAGTCAGAACCATCAGTGACGTTTTTTACCACGGGATCTGTTAATCTTCTATATAAGTAAAAGATACACCCGGCAATAACTACGATTGTCATCCAGTCTGCGACACCGTCTGGAATATTAAACCAGCTTATATTCCACGATTCATCCAATAGAACAAGATGACCCAAAAGAAAAACAGGCGTAAGTATTAAACAAATATGAAAAGAAAAAGAGACTATAGTAAAAATTGGTCTTTTTTGCATATACTGATTATTAAAGGGTATTACCCAGTGTACAAGAGAGTTTAAACTGTGTTTTAATGACATATGCCTGAACAAAGTCATATCCTTTTTAGCGCCGGACAACATGCGGTATATTTTATACAGACTTCCGCCGACAAAAATTATAAAGGCTATCCATACCAGCGGTCCGCTAACAAATTCATACATTTGCTTTCCTCCCTTTGAAAATATTATTCAAAACTATTAGCTTTATATTTATTTTATTAAATAAAAACACTATTTATTATATATCACTTAACGGAACTACTTTGCGATAATATTTCCCGTCTTCTACGCCGCATATCATTACCTTGGTTCCATCAGGCGATACAACAGGATTCCAGAGGGCTTCGTATTCTTTACCCTTAATTTTGCCGTTAACCGCAATAGCATACTTGCCATTTTTTTCAACTTTGCAGATTACCATGTCGCCATTGGGGCCAAAAACAGGCGGCCAGATATTATCAAAAGCTTCTCCAAGTACGGTTCCATCAACAACAAGAAACCAGCTTCCGCTGTCTTTTGCAATTGCGGCTACCTTTCTGCCATCCGGGCTGAAACATGGTTTTAAGATACATTCATTGAATGTTTTTGACCATAGCTGTTCATTAACGGCGATCGTCCATTTGGCAAACTGCGGGGCAACAACTGCCGCAATATTGTTGCCATCAGGACTGTATGTTTGATGCATAAGATTGATAAAACCTGTGTCCCAAACAATCCTGCCGTTTGTCGCCAGGAACCACTGGCCTGCCTGCCTGACCGGTGCGGTTATTTCATCACTATTTTTTGGATGGAAAACCGGTTCCCATGTACAACCAAATTTTTCATTCCACGGTTTTTCATTTACGAGAATGCCGTATTCACAAATACTATTCCTGTATTCTGCAACAATATTTTTGCCGTCATCGCTGATTGCCAGGCCGTAAATATCAGCATAGTTTTCATTCCACGGCTTGCCGTTTACAACTACCGACCAGGCGCCTTTTGTAAATGCATTAACATCGCCTTCTGCAAGAGGAAGAGTTTGAGCTATTGCGACCGATATTTTACCATCCGGGCTTATTACATGACTTGCTATGCTATGAAGCTTAGTGGGGCATTCCAATGTTTTTTCGTTTATTGTTATCCCATAAACGCCATCCACTTTAGTGGTCGCAGCTATAATTTTGCCATCAGCGCTGAATTTGGTATCCCAGATATACTCATACATTTGTTCCCATGTCTTTCCATCCACAGCCATTGTCCATTCCATGTCCTTTGTTATAAGAGCGGTCAAACGGCCGTCTGGGCTGAATCTGGAATACCAAATTTTTTCAAACGGTTCTTCCCAGGTTCCTTCATTAATAGCTATGTTGTGTTCTCCTTCCCCTATTTTAACAATAGAGGCTATCTTCTCACCATCGGGACTGATATAAGGCTCCAGGACATCTTCAAACTGGTCTTTCCATTTTGCCGGCTCGGCAAGCATTTTTTCTTTGCTTTCCCAGTCCCAGCTTTCAATATTACTCATTTAACAACCTCCTAACCTTTAATTTGTTAATAAAAATCTTTATATTTTTTGACAGGATATAACAAGATATAAGAAAAGTAAAGGAATCATGTTAATCCTGTCAGTACGTCTTTAAAGGCTCTGTCAAAAATAACCAACTTATTTTTTTCATAGCCCTAAAGCCTGGCCCACTCATTATGAAATTTCTGCAATCTCTCTGTCTGCGATCTTTCTTTTGACTTTGAAATATAATCCACAATATCTTTCAGCACCTTTATGTTAAAAGGCTTTATCATGTAAAAAAGCACTCCCTGCTTTCTGACTTTCAATTCCAGATTTCTTGAGTTTTGATCAGTTATAGTAATAATCTTAATGTCCGGACATACATTTTTAAGCTGCTGAATTAATTCACAGCCATCAAATACTTTTGAAGAAATATTGAGCAGCAACAGGTCAAATTTATTGTGCCTGACCTTTATTAAGGCATCTTCGGCTGAATTAGCAATTTCTATGCTACGGACAAATTTCTCAACGTCTTTTTTAACAGTACTGGCAGCAAAAAAATCATCAATAATCAGGATATCCATTTTTATCATGTTTTTTTCACAGCAAAGAGCGCGAAGAACACAAAAAAATTATAAAGCATTAATTGTTCGTGTACTTCGTGGTTTAATTTTTCCTTATTATGAAAATCTATAGCTCTAAAATTCAGATTAGCAGTATATTTCGGATATTACTTAGCAATGGATGTGCCAAAAATTAAGGGAATATCTATCTATTGGTATTTATAGATGATATTTATATTTATCTGGTATGAATTGTTATAGGGAGAAAAAGATAGACTGACATTAATGACATGAAGGATATAATAATTGAGTTTTACCGCTCGATATAATTTAGTATTTTATATATATGCCACATATGGCATATATTATGACATGGTTAGCTTAAAATGTTTTAATTTTCTGTAAAGAGTTCTTTCGGGTATGCCCAGCGTTTTTGCTGTCTTGCCCCTGTGCCACTTATTATGATTTAGCACTTTAGAAATATAGTCTTTTTCGAACAGCTCCACTGTATCGCGCAGTCCTGCATTTTTTTGCAGCAATTCTTTGCCTGAATCATCAACCTCATTTGCTGCCCTGGAGCCCCGCGGGTTGATAAAATCAAGGCGCTGTATTGTAACATAACGTTTTAAAACATTTTCAAGCTCCCGAACGTTGCCTGGCCAATCATGGTTGTCTATAGCTTCAAATATCTTTACCGGAAGGCCCTGCCTTTCTTTACTATCACAATGAAGTTTTAAGAAATGTTCAACCAGCAAAGGAATATCCTCCTTACGTTCTCTTAAAGGCGGTACAGTAACAGGTATAACATGCATCCTGTAAAAGAAATCTTCCCGCATCAAATTCTTGTTAACCTGTTCCAGCAGATTTTTATTTGTAGCAGCTATAATACGGAAGTCTGAGTATTTAGCTTTATTGCTGCCAACAGGCGTATAACCTCCGCCATCAATACCTCTTAGTAATTTTACCTGCAGGCTGAGATCAAGCTCACTAACTTCATCCAGGAAAAGAGTACCTCCCCCGGCAAGGTCCAGGTATCCATGCTTATCCATGTTTGCCCCGGTAAAGGCTCCCTTTTTATATCCAAAAAACTCACTCTCAAGAAGCGTTTCAGGGATAGCTCCGCAGTTCACGGCAACAAAAACCTTATCTCTTCTATTGCTCATATCATGTATGGCTCTTGCAACCATTTCTTTGCCGGTCCCGGATTCACCATAAATAACCACATTGGCATCGGAGTTAGCCGCCTTTAAAATAAGTTCATATATTTCCTGCATTGGCTGGCTCTTGCCTATAATATCTCCAAACTTGTATCTCTCCTTTATGGAAGATCTAAGTCTTATATTCTCATTTCTAAGGCGCTCTGTCTCTTCCTGAATTGCATTTTCCTGGAGCCTTCTTTCAGTAATATCCCTGATGGTCGTGAGGATAGCGGGCATGCCTTTCCATTTAATTATATTATGATGCCCCTCTACCCAAAACTCACGTTCTTCACGTGTAATGCAAGGCGCCCTGAAAATTTTTTCATCTGACAGGCCCAACTCAAGCTTACCATAAACTTCCTTTATACCCTGGTCAAAACCACATGAAATCAGATCAACAGCTCTTTTCCCAACAATCTCATTTGCATCAGTATAACCGAGCATTGAAACAAAAGCATCATTCACAAACAAAAACTCTCCGTCCTGAACAAGCGTAACGCCATCAACGACATACTCGGTAAGCGTTCGGTACCGCTCTTCACTTTCCCTGAGAGCCTGCACTGTAAGCTTGTACTCGGTAATATCCCTGAAAATGGTCATTTTCGAGATAGATTTATCTGTGTGAAATATAGGTGAGTGTGAAACATGGTAAACGCGGCCATCCTTAGGACTAACCAACTCAGTTATGGAATACTCGCCTTTCTGTATTTTATCGTGAACACACCACTGACACTTTTCGTTAAGTCCGTGCATTAATTTATAGCAGGGAATTCCTTCGATATCAGAAGTTCCAATCCTGTTTATCATAGCTGGATTCATATAAGTTACACGATAATCATTTGAACAAATATAAACAGGATCATTCATAGCCTCCATTATAGAACGGTATTTTTCTTCGCTTTCGCGCAACGCCTTTTCTATCCGCTTTCGCTCTTCTATTTCACGACTAAGCTGGTCGTTTGCCTTAACTGAATCTGCGGTTCGTTCTTCCACTCTTTGTTGGAGCTCGGCATGATTCTTTTTTAACTCCCTTGAAGCTTCAATGTGTTTCACTGGTTTTACCTTTATGTTTTTTCAACCTATAGACTTTCAGATAATTAATTTCACAAGGCCAGAAGGAGGAAGGCGTATTAGTTATACGTCGACGACTGATAACGCAGTGAAATTATTTATCTGAAAGTCTATAAAAGCTTTCGTCGCAAAAGATCAAAAGCTGTTATCGCAAAAATCATTTTATTTCTTAATCTTTCATTGAATTGAAAATTTAAACGATATGCCTCAACAGAATCTGCTGTGGCAATTCCTATACAGACCGTTCCAACCGGCTTTTCATTGGTTCCTCCGCCGGGCCCGGCAATACCGCTTGTTGATATACCATAAGTTGCGCCGGAAATACGCCGCACACCATCTGCCATTTCGTTTGCAGTCTCTTCATGCACAGCTCCGTATTTCTTCAAGGTGGCCTCTGACACGCCAAGCACCTTGATTTTTGCTTTATTTGAATATGTCACACCGGAAAAGAGAAAATAATCAGAGCTGCCTGGCACATTAGTAAGCAGGTTAGATATCAGACCGCCTGTACAACTTTCAGCAATCGCTATTGTAGCCTTTTCCCTGCGAAGAAGGCTGCCCACTATAGTTTCCATAGATTCACCGTCGGCAGAAAATGCAAATTCGCCGATTTTATTCAATACAAATTCCAAAGCCTTTTCCAGAAGAATATCTGCTCTCTCTTTATCCTTGCCTCGAACATAAAGTTTGACATAAATTATCGGAAATCTGGCACGAAGCCCCAGCTTGATCCCCGAAAACCTCTCTGTCAAACCGGCCAGCCGTTCGTTTACAGAAGCCTCGGTCAAACCAAATGTTGATATGGTCTTTACAAGGCTAAAACTTCTTTCTCCCTTCTGCAACTTATCTATCCAGGGCAGCACCCCGCCTGAAAGCATCCTGCGCATTTCAGAGGGAACACCGGGAAGAAAGAAAAAAACGCACCCGCCTATTTTTAGCACAAAGCCAGGGGCTGTTCCAACAGAATTAACAAGACACTCAGAACCATCCGGCAGCATGGCCTGTTTCTTGTTTAAAGCAATAACGTCGCGGTCTTGTGTTTTAAGAAAATTTTCAATACAAGACATAGCCTCTCTGCCGAACACAAGCTCAACACCTGCCGCCCTTGCGGCTGCCTCTGCTGTAATATCATCTAATGTAGGACCAAGCCCGCCGGTAACCACAGCCATATCAGCACGTGTGCTTATCTCTTTAAGAATAGCTGCAATAGCTTCAACATCATCACCCACGCAGCCATGCCGTACTACCTCTATACCTGCTTCTTCCAGCTTTTGAGCAATATAGGCGGAATTGCTGTCAATTACAGCTCCTGTAAGTATTTCATCACCTGTTGCAAAAATTTCTGCTTTCATAATCCTCTTTGGATATGTTTCCGATTTTTAGTATTTGTTTTGCCTTTGAGCGAACCCTTATTGAAAATTGGCTTTAAAACGGTTCCAGAAATCTTCCTGAGTAAACTTATGTTCCTGGGTACCATGGTGCTCAACTGAAAAACTGGCGCAAACAGCACCCATTTTTGCAGAAGTAATCAGATCTTTTCCCGTTACCATACCTTTAATCATTCCTGCACGAAAGGCATCGCCTGCACCTGTTGGATCAGATACGACAAGTGCTTTTGCTGACGGTATTTTTGTTTCCTGGTCCTGCAAATATACTATTGAGCCGTTTTCACCCATAGTTGTAATAATACTTTTTGTAATTTTAAGAAGATCTGCATTTTCAAGTTCAGTAACTTTCTTTATCATTTCCAGCTCATAGTCATTTGATATCAACATTTCGGAATCGGTAATCATCTCTGTTAGCTGCCCCCCCGATAGTGCCGTGATAGACTGGCCGGGATCAAAAATATAGGGAATACGCTTTTCCTTGTAAATCCGGCCGTAGTTTGTCATATCTTCGATATTGCCCGGAGCTATAATTGCTATCGCCTCTTTCTGATCAACTCCGTCAAATTTATAGAGCGAGGGATATTTCATTGCTCCCGGGTTAAAACCCGTAATCTGGTTATCTGCTTTGTCTGTGGTAATATAAGCACCTGCAGTGAATTCTTCCGGAATTTTCCGAATACCGGTTAACGGCAGGTTATGTTGATGCAGCCATGTTTCATAGGTGTCAAAATCTTTGCCGGCAGTTGCCAGAATCAGCGGCTTTTCACCTAATAAAGAAAGGCTGTAAGAAATATTTCCTGCAGTGCCTCCAAATTTTTCAGTAAGACCGTTAACCATAAAGCAGACATTTAGAATATGTATTTTTTCAGGTAAGATATGATCTTCAAATTTTCCAGGAAAGTCCATTATGCGGTCATAAGCCAGAGACCCGGACGCAAATATTTTCATACGATTACTCCTAAAACACCCTTTTTAAATTCATCTATGCCGATACGTTCAATAAAGCGCGCTGTTCTTTCTTTTTTCGTAAGCGTTCACAGAACATTGAAATTAGAAATTAGAAATTAGAAATTAGAAAATTGGCCTTCATGCTTTTGTACTGTTGATGAACGTATTCAATTTTGGGCCGAGTTTTTCAACTATTGCTTTGTATTCTGTTGCGCTTGACTCAGATAAAACTTTTTTTTCTGATCTCCCCTAATTTCTACTTTCCAATTTCAAGTTTCAAGCCGTGAACGGCTACTTTTTTTATTATCAACTTTTATTACCAAAAATCAATACTTCTTAATCAGAAATTTACAAACTCAAAAAATAACTTGTCAAAAAATGAGAAAATTTGTGGTTTGACCCTTCATGGCGTGTATGATATTGAAATTGAGCGCACCGCCATATCAAAATTATGACACCGTTCTTTCCAAGCGGAGAACTGACACATGTTTAGATTTTTACATGCTGCTGACATTCATTTAGACAGCCCGCTGCATAAGCTCGATTACTATGAGGGCGCTCCGGTCGATGAACTTCGCCAGGCGACCCGCCGGGCATTAAACAACCTGGTTCAGACTGCTATCAGGGAAAATGTGTCCTTTGTTCTCATCAGCGGAGACCTTTATGACGGAGATTGGAAAGACTACAACACGGGCCTGTATTTTGTATCACAAACAAGCAAGCTGCGTGACGCAGGCATTCCTGTATATATTGTGGCCGGAAACCACGATGCTGCCGGCAAAATTTCGAGGGCGCTCCGGTTTCCTGAAAGTGTGCATCTGTTTCCAAGTCAAAAGCCAGCAACGCTTCGCATCAACAATATAGAGGTCGCCATTCACGGCCAGAGCTTTGCTTCCCCGGCCGTAAAAAAGGATCTTTCAGCTAAGTACCCGCCGCCTTTGCCCGGCTGTTTCAACATCGGCATGCTGCACACATGCGCTACAGGTCGTGAGGAACACGAGCCGTACGCCCCTTGCACCCTGGAAGGGTTGCGATCAAAAGGATACGATTACTGGGCTCTGGGGCATGTTCATCAGCACGAAGTGCTCATGGAAGATCCGCTAATTGTGTTTCCTGGAAATATTCAGGGCCGCCATGTCCGGGAAACCGGCCCCAAAGGCTGTGTGCTTGTTTCCGTTGATGACAGCGGGCGGCCTGAGTTGGAATTCAAAACACTGGACGTTATTCGCTGGGTTATTGTAAATGTGGATGCATCCGGTGCTGATAGTGGTTACGAGGTGGTTGATCGATTTAATAAACACCTTGAAGCTTGTTTGGACGAAAATGAGGGCCTGCCGCTGGTGGCTCGTGTTGTAATCAAAGGAAACACGCAATCCCACAGTGAACTTGCTTCAGATATGGAGCAATGGACCAATGAGATCCGGTCGGCGGCTGTGGATACCAGCGGAGGGCAGGTTTGGGTTGAAAAAGTGAAGTTTTGCACAAAGCCGCCCTTATCTGACAAAGCCTTGAAATCAGCGGACGGGGCAATAGCAGAGCTTGTTCATCTTCTTGATGAGTTGCAATCCGACCCGGACCGTTTGCATGATCTGGCAGATGAACTGGCAGACCTTGAAAAAAAAGTTCCCAGAGAACTGAAAGAAGGCGCAGACGGAATAAAATTTGACGATCCCAAATGGCTTGGCAGCTTACTTGATCAGGTGCGCCCGATGCTCCTTAAGCGGCTTGTTTGTAAAAAGGAATCCGAATGAAAATTCGCGAAATAAGGTTAATTGCTTTCGGTCCTTTCACTGATGTTCGAATTGACCTGAGTGGAGGAAAGGAAGGCCTGCACATCATATACGGCCCCAACGAGGCGGGTAAAAGTTCAGCCCTGCGGGCGTTGAAACACATGCTTTATGGTATCCCTGAGCGGTCGCTGGATGATTTCCTTCATCCATATACGAAAATGCGAGTCGGAGCTGCCATTCAACACAAAGACGGCGATGTCCTGGAGTTTGTCCGCCGTAAGGGCAGAAGCAACACCCTGCGCGCAGCGGATGATAAAACCGTGCTGGATGAGTCCATTCTCCACCGGTTTTTAAGCGGTGTGAATGCCGATATTTTTTCCACCATGTTCGGCATAGCCCATGCCGACCTGGTCAGTGGCGGCAGAGAAATCATTAAGGGCGGTGGAAGTATGGGCCAGGTTATATTTGCCGCAGGATCAGGTGTCGCCAATCTCCGTGAAATTCAGCAAGATCTCCAGTCTGAAGCCGATCAACTTTTCAGACCATCCGGACAAAAGCCACGGATAAATGACGCATTGGGCAATTTAAACAAAAATCGAAAAGCATTGCGTGAGGCTCAACTGCCTGGTCAAGAATGGGTTAAACATGATCAGGCATTGCGCGAAGCACAAGAACACATACACATCGTCAATCAGAACCTGACAGATAAACAGCGAGATCGACACCGCCTGGAACGTATCAAGGAAGCGCTGCCCATTATTGCCCGGCGCAGAGAATTGATAGAGGATTATAAAAATTACGCAACTGCCGTCCTGGTCCCTGAAAATTTCAGAGATGAAAGACATGGGCTAATCACAAAGCTCAACATCGCTGAAAACGATCGCACTCAGACACTGCAAGCCATCGAAACACTCGAACGAGATATGGCAAAACTACAAGTTTCCGAAGGGCTGATAGAAAATTCAGGGCTTATTGAGGAAATTCATCAAGAGCTGGGCAGTCATCGCAAGGCAGCCAGGGATCGTATCCGGCTTCAGACACGTAAAGATGTGCTGAGAAGCGAGGCAAAGGATATACTTCGTGGTCTCCGTGATGATTTAACCCTTGAAGATGCAGAAAAACTTCGCATAAAGAAAGCCGACAAAGTTGGGATTCAGGAACTTGGCATAAAGTTTGAGCGGATCATAACTCGTATAGAAAATGCCCAGGAGGCAATACCAAAGATCTCTGATCAGATTAATGATCTCGACACGCAATTGAAAACGCTCGATAAACCCAAACCGATAGATCAATTGAAAATTGCCATAAAACAGGCAGAAGAGTATGGCGTGCTTGAAAACCGATGGCGTGAGGATCAGACAGAGATCCGAAATGATGTAAAAACACTGGAAATAAAGTTAAGCAAACAGTCATTTTGGGCAGGCTCCATCGAAGAGATTGAAGGGCTCCGTATACCATCGCTGGAAACTATTGATGAATTTGACGACCGAACAGATAAGGCGGAGCGTACGGCTGCCGAACTAAAATCTGAAAGCAAAAGACTGCATGGCGCGCAAGCAGAGATCGAACAACAAATCGAACAACTCCAATTAGAACAAGAGGTGCCCACCGAGAAAGACTTGCAGGATTTAAGAGATACGCGTGAGCAAGGCTGGCAGTTAGTGCGCAGCACTATAAAAGGCGATTCCGTGCCCGATGAAGAAGTTCAGGATTTTATCCGGCGATTTCAACCCGCTATCACTCTATCGGATGCTTTTGAAGCCAGTGTCCTTCAAACAGATGAAATTGCGGACAGACTCAGACGCGAGGCCGATCGTGTCGCAAATTTAGCACGACTGATAGCTGAAAAGGCAGCTCAAAAAAAACAGTCCAAACGCTTAAAAGAAGATCTGGACATCGCCGAGAAGAAGCTCGCTGAAATTAACAATGAATGGGCGAAGTTATGGCAGGCCGCCGGGATTACGCCTCGAACGCCAAGGGAAATGCGAGGCTGGACCCAGGACCACGCTGCTATGACCGAAAAGGCAGCGGAAATTAGAGAACAAAAGTCCAAAACAGATGCGCTGCAAAAAAGCATCGACAAGCGCCGCAACGCATTGGAGCAATCCCTTTATTCTCTCTCTGAACCTCGTACAGTTAGAGATGAATTATTGGCTGATTTGATCAAAAGGGCACGAATGGTTATCGAACGGCAGGAAGAATTGATAAATATCAGAAAACAGTTTCAGAGCGAGAAAAAACAGAAGGAAAAAGAATTAGCTGAGGCAAAAGCCCGCGTTGAGCAAAGTGAAAAGGATCTTTTTCAATGGAAGAAGGAATGGGAGCCGGCAGTACGGCCCCTTGGACTTGTTGTCGACTCTAAACCCTCCCAGGCGAATGCGGTGATGGACGATCTATCAAGTCTCTTTGAAAAGCTCAAGGAAGCGGAAACTCTTCAAGAACGCATCAAAGGGATCGACCTGGATTCAACGGAATTTGCTGATAAGGTCACCGGCCTGGTAAAAACAGTAGCCGAAGAACCGGCAGATTTGCCTGTGGATCAGGCTGCTACTGAACTCAATGCTCGATTGAACCGGGCACGAGCGAACCAGACAAAGCTGCAGGCCTTTGAAAAGCAATTGAGCAAGGAACAAAAGCGAAATAACCAGGCAAACAAAGAGATGACCAAGATTAAAACTCGACTCAAAGGCATGTGTAAAGAAGCCGGCTGCAAAAGTTACGAGGGCCTCCCGGAGGCCGAACGCTGTTCCGAAAAACGCCGCATGATTGAATCCGACTTGAAAAGTCTCGATGAACAACTACTAAAGCTGAGCGCCGGCGATACCATTGATGATTTTGTTAAAGAAGCGTTAAACGAGGATCCGGATGGGATAGATACGGAAATTGAACGGCTGGCAGAAGAGATTGATAAGTTAATTGCTGAAAGATCTGCTCAAGATAAGACTATTGGCAGAGAGGAAAACGAGCTCAGTAAGATGGACGGCAGCGCGCAAGCGGCAGACATAGCCGAACAAACCCAGATGCTTCTGGGACGACTTGAAAACGACGTCGAACAATACGCCCGGCTGCGTATTGCCTCTGCTGTTTTAAGCCAGGCGATTGAAAGGTATCGTGAAAAAAACCAGGATCCAATCCTAAAACGTGCCAACACATTTTTTGCGCAGCTTACCCAAGGCTCATTTGAGGGAATTCGGGCGGATTATGACAATCAAGGCCTGCCTGTACTTGTGGGTGTCCGCCCGGGCGGCAAAGAGGTAGTGGGCGTGGAGGGCATGAGTGAGGGCACTGCGGATCAGCTCTATCTTGTCCTTCGATTGGCCGGCCTGGAGGAATATCTGGAGCAAAACGAACCGATTCCATTCATCGTGGACGACATTTTGATAAAATTTGACGATGACCGCTCTGTCGCAGCCTTGAAAGCGCTGGCGCAATTGTCCACCAGAACCCAGGTCATATTCTTTACGCATCATCGGCACATGGTGGAACTGGCAGAGGAGAATATCGATCCTTCGGTTTTGATTAAACACAGTTTAAACGCTTAAACGGAATCATTGCATTCGTAGGGGTACCCAAAATGCGGAACAACCGCCAACAATGGGGCAACCACAAACAGGGCAACCACAAGGGATTGCCCCTACGGTTGGTGATGCGGTTTTTTGCGAAGAAATGTGCCAGGATTTTAATGCATCAAGGTTTGCGAATGTGAAAGCATGAAATATAGCCCTGATATTCATCACCGCCGTTCCATTCGATTAAAGGGATATGATTATTCACAGGCAGGATTATATTTTATCACCATTTGCACACAAAACCGATTGTGTTTATTCGGGGAAATTGAAAATGGAGACATGCAATTAAATGATGCAGGAATCATGATTGAACACCAATGGCAGGAATTGATATATCGTTTTGATAATATCAAATTACATGAATTTATTGTCATGCCCAATCATTTTCATGGAATCATTGAATGCGTAGGGGTGCCCCTTGTGGGTACACAAAATGCGGAACAACCGCCACAAACAGGGCAACCACAAACAGGGCAACCACAAGGGATTGCCCCTACGGTTGGTGATGCGGTAGGGGCATTTAAATCAATAACCACCAATGAATATATTCGGGGTGTGAAAAATAATGGTTGGTCACGGTTTAATAAAAAATTATGGCAACGCAATTATTACGAACATATTATCCGTGATGAAAAATCCTGTTATCAAATATTGGAATACGTACAAACAAATCCCCTGAAATGGCAGGATGATAAATATTATGTCTAAGATCATCGAATCTGCTATCGAGGTAGGATAAAAAATGGGCTCACATTTTATTCCAGCGTTTCTAAAAAACAGTCTAATCTTTTAATCATCTGGTGGTAAAGAGGATTATAAGTAAGTCTTCGCAGTGTATGGTTTACCAGATTTTCTTTGGTTATTTCGCCTTGCCAAATCTCTGGATCATTCATACATGCCATTCTTTTTTCTTTGTTTCGCTGGTAATGCAAACAGCATTTATAATCGCCCTGTCAAATTGTAATTTTTTTAACTCAATTGAGGCGACATTTACCCTGACACATAGGGCCTTTCGAGGTATCAATTAATAAGGAACGTGGACGAAATAACTTCCCCAACTATACATCACAGCTTCAGGCCGCCTTTGTCCGGTCTCAAATCACAAAAATATTGAAATAGCTCGCTATTCCTTCAACTTTTGTGATCTGGGATCGAACAAATTCGACCCAAATCTGTGCGCCTACTTGAGGAAGTTAATTCGTCCACGTTCCTAAGTTAAAAATAGTCGTCCCATATTTCTTCATCCCACAAATTGTCATACATATCATCCCAAGTTATAACTTCATCAAAAATACTTTTTAAACCGCATCTGTTATGTGTAGATTCATAATCATAATCTGATTCGAATCCATTTCCATCGAAGTATAATTTTTCAAGATCAGGCATAGCCTCCTCCATTTTATAGAAAATTAGGATATTATGATATTGAAAATAACCAGGTGAGCAGCAAAAAGATACTACAATGGAAGTTTTATTTATTCTACATTAATGCTTATCTGTTTAGGCTTTTTTTCCTCAGGCTTTGGTACTTCTATTTCAAGAACCCCGTTTTTGAAATTTGCCTTAATTGCTTCAGGATTTACCGCATCCGGCAAAGTGAAAGACCTCTGGAATTTACCAAAAGTCCTCTCTTTTCTGTAGTAATTTTCTTCCTTGGTTTCTTTATCAAAAAAACGCTCCCCTTTAATTATTAACACATTGCCTTTAACATCTATGGATACATCATCTTTTTTTATGCCAGGGAGTTCTGCTTTTATGACGATTGCATTATCGGTGTCAAAAATATCTACTACTGGTCTCCAGGCGGACATACCGACCTCGTCTTCAAAGTCCGTTGAACCGGCAAATGCTTCATTAAACATACGGTTTATGCGGTCTTGCAGGGTCGTTACGTTTCTCAAAGGATCCCATCTTATAATAGTCATATTAACATACTCCTTAAATCCAGCGTATTAAATATTCTTTTTTCTTGAACCATTTAAAATCAAGTGTCAAGATAAAAATAACGGTAAATTTACAACTTTAAAAAATTTATTTTTTATTAGTAGTTTTGATTTATTAGCTATACAATACCTTGTGGTTGGTATTGATAATAAGCTATTTAGGAGAAATACAGGTTAAAAATATTTCAGAAAATATCCGCAATATTTTTTTGGGTGCAATGTGGTATAATGCGAAAATTATTTGCAGGCTTGGATAGTTCGATGTCGTCGAAAGCCTATTTAGTACAGTGGCAGACTACCTTTGATGCCATTAATGACTCTGTCTGTCTTTTGGACATGAATGGAAAGATTTTACGATGCAACAAGGCAATGGAAAGCCTTCTGCAAAAATCCTCCAAAGAAATAATCGGCGGCACCTGCTGGAAACTTGTACATGGAACGGATAAACCTATAAAAGGTTGCCCAATTGTGCGTATGAAAAAAACTCTCTGCAGAGAAACCCTCGTTTTGGAGGTTGATGACAAATGGCTTAATGTCACTGTCGATCCTGTAATAGACGAAACAGGAAATCTTACCAGCGCTGTTCACATTATAAGCGATATAACTCAACACAAGCAGGCAGAGAAGGCTTTGAAACGTTTAAATGAAGAATTTTTGAAAGAGCATAATCAAAGGAAGATATTATCCAAAAGCCTTATAGATCTTCTGGAAAAAGATCGCCGGAAGATCGCCATGGAACTTCATGACCACATTGGCCAAATCCTGACCTCCATCAAGCTGAACCTTGAAATGATTCATGAGAAATTGAAGCCTGGCGGTATGGAGTTGGGAGCCCAGATAGCAGCCGTTCAAGAAAGAACGATTCAAGCGATAAAGGATATTAAGAATGTCTCTCGCGGGCTGAGGCCCGCCATGATAGAGTCTCTGGGCGTAGTCTCTTCCCTTCGGGAGCTATTCAACGAAATTCAGCAGCAGACGGATATTGAAATCCGTTTTTTCAGTCGAGGTATTCCTAAACGATTTGAAGAAGCAAAGGAACTTGCCGTTTACCGTATTGCACAGGAGGCATTAACCAATATCATCAGACATGCCGGAGCTAAGAATATTTTTGTGAATCTGGTCAAGAAAGACAAAAAGCTTTTATTGAGCGTGGAAGATAACGGCGTTGGTTTTGATCAGGACAAGGTAATGAAGCCCTCAAAAAGAAAGAGATCACTCGGACTCCTCATTATGAGGGAGAGAGCAGTACAACTTGAAGGAGAGTTCACCATAGAGTCACAGCCCGGCAAAGGAACACACTTATTGGTGGAAATACCGATTTAAATTTGGGGACTGGGTACCCAATACCTAAAAACGAAACGGAGTTTGTTATGCCTGCAACAAATATTCTTATCGCAGATGATCATCGGGTGGTAATTGAAGGGATCAAGAGTGCCCTGCAAGAGCATCCGGAATTTGAGGTGGTGGGCGAAGCTGTTGATGGACTTGAGGCCGTGGAATTTGCCAAGTCTTTAAAGCCCAATATAGTAATAATGGATATTTCGATGCCAAATCTCAGCGGCATAGAGGCCACCAGACAAATAAAGGCATTAAACCCTGGAAATCAGATCGTCATTTATACCATGCATTCTGATAAAGAGTTTGTTATCGATCTTTTCAAGGCGGGGATATCTGCTTATGTCCTGAAAGAGGATCCTCTATCAGATCTGATTTTAGCATTAAAGGCTGTCGAGGGCGGAGGAACATATTTCAGCACAATGGCCCCCACGATTTTAGCCAGGCATATGGAGGAAATGGAAGAGAAATCTACGAGTAAAAATTCTTTTGATACCTTGAGTCAGCGCGAGATAGAGGTTTTTCAGCTACTGGCCGAAGGAAAGAGAATCAAGGAAATAGCCAACCAGTTGTTTATAAGCCCTAAAACAGTGGAATCCCATAAATACAATATCATGGAAAAACTGCAAGCAGCATCAGTAATTGATCTCACCAAAATCGCTATCAGAAAAAACCTGATTAAAGTATAGGGATTTTCCTGATCAATGGACTTCAAACCAAAACCACATTATTTAGTGCTTATAATAGTAGTATTATACAAGATATTGTAATCTGAAAACCGCAGGATAAAGTTTTTCCATACCCCCAGAATTTTTGTACCCATTTTTCTTTGCAATAACAGTCAGTTGCCCTCCCACTAAATGATAGACCTTTTATTTTCCAAGAATTCCCCATAAAAAAGCATAACTCTCCTGATTTACAATCTTTAACTGCCTATAATATCCTGCCAAATAGGGAAATGTATTGGGTACTGGCTACTTGGTATATGGAGATTTTACCTAAGAAATTAACTGCTTATATAAGCTCTATAAAAAAGGCACATGCTAAATACTAATCAATAACAAGTACCCATTATCCAATACCCAATATCCAATTGCCAATACCCAATATCCAATTGCCAATACCCAATTACCAATACCCAATTACCAATTGCCAATACCCAATACCCAATAACCAATTAGCAATTAGCAATTAGCAAATAACCCGGAGTTTTCCATGAACGAAAAAATATTAATCATTGATCGTGAACCGGATATTCGGAAAGCCCTTGAAACCCTTTTGAGAAAAGAGGGGTATCAGGTCCGGAAGGCCTCAATGGGCGAGAAGGCGATTGACACTCTTAAATCCGACTCATTTGACCTAGTTATTATGGATATCAATATACCGAGTACAAATGGCCTTCAGGTCATGAGGAATATTAAGGAACTAGAAAAAACCATAGAAGTCATTGTCCTCACCGGTCTTAACAGCATTAATAATGCAGTGCAGGCATTGAGAGCTGAAGGAGCCTTTGATTTTCTTATTAAACCGCTGGAAAACTATGATCAACTGCTCATCAGCGTAAAACAGGCATTGGAAAAACGCAGGTTGAACATAGAAAAGAACGCATTTGTCAGGAAGATGGATAACCATGAGCCTGCGGGGAAAAAGATTCTTATTGTCGATGATGATTCCAAGATTCTGGAACTGCTTAGAGAAATGCTCTCAGCTCATCAGCACGAAACAGAAGTTGCATCAAGCGGTTTTGAAGCAGGGGCCAAGGTTATGAAGTTTAAGCCGTGCCTTGTTATTTTGGATCTTATCATGCCGGAAATTAACGGATTTAAGGTATGCAGATCGATAAAGGAAAATCCGGATACCTCTCACATAAAAGTATTGGCCTTCACAGGTTATGATACCAAAGAGAACAGGGACAGAATCATGGAGGCGGGCGCTGATGATTATCTGGTAAAACCTGCGGCGCTGGACACGTTGCTTCAACATGTAGAAAACCTTTTGAATAACGATACGTATTTCACGATGAATAAAACAGGGTGAAAACAAGCAAGAAAAATACGAACAACAATACGATTTATTGTCCTCCTCGGAAGATATTCACGAACTATAAGGCCTGATAACACAGATAATTTACATGTCAGGTTACACGGCTGATGCCATTGTTCATCATGGAATTTTGAGACAGGATATAAACTTCATCGAAAAGCCCTTTTCGCCGAAAAGCCTGGGTAAAAAAGTACGATAGGTGCAGGATAAGGAACGTGGACGAATTAACTTCCACAAGTAGGTGCATAGATTTGGGTCAGATTTGTTCGATCTCAGATCACAAAAGTTGATGGAATAGCGGGCTATTTTGATATTTTTGTGATTTGAGATCGGGCAAAGGTGGCCTGAAGCTGTGATGCATAGTTGAGTAAGTTATTTCGTCCACGTTCCTAATATTAAATAGGAAACGAACCATGGAAATGATGACATTACATCTATTAATTCTCGAAGATAACCAGGATGATGCTGAATTGGCAGTAAAGGAACTCGAACGTAAAGGGTTTAACGTGAAATGGACCAGGGTGGATACAAAAAAAGGCTTTATTGAAGCGCTTGCCGAAAAACCCGATCTGCTCCTGGCTGATTATTTTGTACCGTTTTTTGATGCTATGGCTGCATTGCAGATGTACAGGCAGCTCAAACTTGAGATTCCGCTGATCGTTTATTCAGGCAAAATCAGCGAGGAAATAGCTGTTGAATGTATGAAATCCGGCGCAACAGATTACGTTTTTAAAGACAACCTCTCCCGTCTGGGTCCTGTTGTAAAACGGGCGCTTGAGGAAATAAAAATATACCGAAAAAACAGGCAGTCAGAGGAGGCGCTGCGGGAAAGCGAGGAGAAATATAGAACTCTTTACGATTCTTCCAGAGATGCCATTATGATTCTTAGCACGGACAAAGTGTTTCTCAACGGAAATCCTGCTTGCGTAAAGATGTTTGGATGTCGGGATGAGGATGAATTTATTTCTCTAACCCCAACGGCTTTATCTCCGGAATATCAGATGGATGGAGCCTTATCAGTTGAAAAGTCTCAAAAGATGATTTCAATTGCTATGGAACAAGGCAGTCATTTTTTTGAATGGAAACACAAACGAGTAAATGGAGAAGAATTTTATGCTAGAGTTTTATTAGCAAGTATAAAATTATCTGGTAAGAAAATCTTACAAGCAACAGTCCGCGACATTACCGAGCACAAAAAACTCGAAGCCCAACTCCGTCAGTCCCAGAAAATGGAAGCCATCGGCATTCTGGCCGGCGGCGTTGCTCATGATTTCAACAATATACTGACTACCATCATCGGAAATGCCGAGCTTGCATTAATGAATGTTATCAAGGATAAATCCCTACGCAAGGGAATAAAAGAGATCAAGAAAGCCGGGGAAAGGGCAGTCTCTTTGACACGTCAGCTTCTTGCCTTCAGCCGCAAGCAGATTGTCCAGCCTAAAATCCTGGATATTAATGAATTATTAACAGATATGGAAAAGATGCTTGGCCGCCTTATTGGAGAGGATATTGAGATGTTGACGATTCCGGCCCCTGCATTGTGGCAGGTGGAAATAGACCCAGGCCAGATTGAGCAGGTGATCATGAACCTTGCGATCAATGCCAAAGACGCCATGCCCTGTGGAGGCAAGCTCACTATTGAGACAGCCAATGCTGATTTGGACGAAAATTATTCTCACGAGCACGGCATTGAAGAAAAAAAGTCAGGCCGTTATGTGATGCTGGCTGTGAGCGATACCGGCATCGGGATGGACAAAGAAACCCATGAACATATCTTCGAGCCTTTCTTTACCACAAAGAAAGTCGGCAAGGGCACGGGGTTGGGTCTGGCCACGGTCTATGGCATTGTCAAACAGAACAATGGCTTTATCTGGGTTTACAGCGAACCTAAACAGGGAGCTATATTTAAGGTCTATCTGCCTGAAGTGAAAAAGGATGCGGACCCTGAGAAAAAAGAAAAAAAATCTGTAGTCAAACTTAACGGTTCCGAGACTGTTTTGATTGTAGAAGATGATGGTTTACTCCGAAATCTGACGCAAAATACTCTCCAGCGGTATGGATACAAGGTGTTGGATGCTGAAAACGGCGAAGATGCCATAAGGGTCTGCAAGGAGTACGATGGCCGGATTGATCTGATGATAACTGATGTGGTAATGCCAAAGATAGGCGGCAGGGAAGCAGCAAAACGGCTGCTGCCTCTCTATCCACAGATGAAGGTGATTTATATGTCGGGATACACGGACGACGCAATTGTTCATCACGGTGTTCTGGAGCCGGGGCTGAATTTTCTTGAAAAGCCTTTTACACCGAAAGGTCTGGCGCGGAAGGTGCGAGAAGTGCTGAACCAGAAGGTTGATGGTTGAAATTTCATGATGTCCTGTTGATTTTAAAACTCATTTAAGAAGCTGGAGTTTTTACTAATGACTGAAAAACCAACCTATGCGGAATTAGAACAAAGGGTAGAGGAACTGAGGAAAAGTGAAAAACAAAAACAGATCATTCTCAATGCTTCTGTTGATATGGTAATGCAATATGATACCGATTTGAGAATAGTTTGGGCAAATAAGACAGCAACTTCTATGGTTAATAAAGCTGCTCATGATATTGTAGGGCATCAATGCTACAAAATATTTCAGAATAGAGATACCCATTGCCCAGGTTGCCCTTGCTTAAAAGCCTTGGAAACCGGAAATGTTGAAAATAAAATTATGCATTATCCTGCTATGGGTATTGTAGGTGAGTCTTATTGGAACAATTGTGCTGTGCCAATAAAAAATGATAGCGGTCAAATTGTCGGACTCGCCGAGATCGCTCGAAATATTACGCATAAGGTACTGGCAGAGCAGTCATTGCGAGAGAGTGAGGCAAAACATCGTTTATTGGCAGAGAACACGGTTGATTGTATCTGGCAGATGAATCTGGATTTGAAATTTACTTATATCAATCAGGCAATTTTCCCTTTTCTGGGATATACAACAAAAGAATGGATAGGAAGCAAACTGTCCGAACATTGTTCATCAGAAGAAACGGAAAAAATACAGGCAATAATTACTGATGTATCGGCTAACTTGCAGAATAAGACGGCTTCAGTGTTTGAAATGAATTTTTATCACAAAAATGGTGAAAAAATTCCCTGCGAAGTAAGCGGGAAAGCAATATTGGACGATGCGGGAAATCCCATTTACTTTCAGGGAACCACTCGAAATATCACTAAACGTAAGAAAGCAGAGGAAGAAAAGTTAAAACTTGAAGCCCAACTCCACCTGGCTCAAAAAATGGAAGCCATCGGAAAATTAGCCGGCGGTGTTGCTCATGATTTCAACAATATACTCACCGTCGTAATGGGGAACGCTGGTCTTGCGCTAATGGAAATCGGCAAGGATGATGCCCTGCGGCAAGAGATAGAGGAAATCAGAAAGGCAGGGGAAAGGGCAGTCTCTTTAACCCGTCAGCTTCTTGCCTTCAGCCGCAAGCAGATTGTCCAGCCTAAAATCCTGGATATTAATGAATTATTAACAGATATGGAAAAGATGCTTGGCCGCCTTATTGGAGAGGATATTGAGATGTTGACGATTCCGGCCCCTGCATTGTGGCAGGTGGAAATAGACCCAGGCCAGATTGAGCAGGTGATCATGAACCTTGCGATCAATGCCAAAGACGCCATGCCCTGTGGAGGCAAGCTCACTATTGAGACAGCCAATGCTGATTTGGACGAAAATTATTCTCACGAGCACGGCATTGAAGAAAAAAAGTCAGGCCGTTATGTGATGCTGGCTGTGAGCGATACCGGCATCGGGATGGACAAAGAAACCCATGAACATATCTTCGAGCCTTTCTTTACCACAAAGAAAGTCGGCAAGGGCACGGGGTTGGGTCTGGCCACGGTCTATGGCATTGTCAAACAGAACAATGGCTTTATCTGGGTTTACAGCGAACCTAAACAGGGAGCTATATTTAAGGTCTATCTGCCTGAAGTGAAAAAGGATGCGGACCCTGAGAAAAAAGAAAAAAAATCTGTAGTCAAACTTAACGGTTCCGAGACTGTTTTGATTGTAGAAGATGATGGTTTACTCCGAAATCTGACGCAAAATACTCTCCAGCGGTATGGATACAAGGTGTTGGATGCTGAAAACGGCGAAGATGCCATAAGGGTCTGCAAGGAGTACGATGGCCGGATTGATCTGATGATAACTGATGTGGTAATGCCAAAGATAGGCGGCAGGGAAGCAGCAAAACGGCTGCTGCCTCTCTATCCACAGATGAAGGTGATTTATATGTCGGGATACACGGACGACGCAATTGTTCATCACGGTGTTCTGGAGCCGGGGCTGAATTTTCTTGAAAAGCCTTTTACACCGAAAGGTCTG
>Ga0255367_1022_pt1 | contig 50312 bp, 48 predicted proteins | sample ANMaggSeSYBR01D8_FD_182098 | JGI IMG/M metagenome (GOLD analysis project Ga0255367, IMG submission 182098) | Sediment cell enrichment communities from methane seep in Santa Monica Basin, California, United Staets - ANME aggregate JGI... | ecosystem: Environmental > Aquatic > Marine > Cold seeps >... | reverse complement strand
ATTGCTCTGGCGAGAAAAATTGTAACGATTATATGGCATCTCATCACAAACAATGAAATGTATGAAGATGAAACCGGTTATCAAAAAGGAGAAATTCAAAAGAGGAAGATTGTTGAGACTGCTGAAATATCCATTGATGAGAGAATATCAATAATAAGTGAGATATTTGCAATTGTAAACAAAAAGAACACAGATGTAACATGACAAATAAATATCTTTGATCTTAACATCCCAGAAAATTGTTGTTTTCTTTACAACGATAGTTGCGGGATGTTAAGACTGAGGGTACTTTCATGCTAAATAATAAAAAGTCTCAAGCTTTTATGCGAAACATCCCTCGGCATTCTGGGGATACGTTAAAATCTCCTCTCTGGCAAAATGAAGCCTGACCACTCGGGGTATGTCTTGTGCGTTATCAAAATGACATCTTAATGCATCCATGATATTTTCTTTTATTTCTTCTACGGTTTCGCTCTCAGTAAAAATAGAATATCCGAGTGCTTGAGCGTTATAGCCCCCTTCAGGGTCATCTTCTATTAAAAACATAATTTCTTTCATGGCGTACATCCTTTAATATCTATAACTTTTCTCTTATTTTAAGTTATATCATGATGATTCCAGCCTCCACATACCTCCTACTTCCCTGCGCTACACTCCTGCACTCACCTGGCCGTCAGTCCCTGCTGCTGCCACCCACTGTCCCTCCCCTCCCCCAATATGATTGGGAAGTTGTGCGACCGCCCCAGCCAAACACTGTGACAGACGGCGTGTGGATGTTCTGTGATGCAGGCGGAGGCCTCGGGTTTGTTGGGTGCTGCCGGTGACAGACATGGCTGTTAAAATATACAATTTATGTGATATATGGAACTGCAGAGCACAGTGTCTTCCAAAAATAGATTTATAATAAGTTTACTAACTTAAAGCCAAGGTCTTCCGGGATGAGAGCGTTAACAGCTTTAATTCGTTCAAAGTGTTTTGTGTTTCTTGTAAGAGATTGTCGGAAAAGCCTTATTTTCGAATATTTCAGCTTTACTGTATAAACTTGACCGGGCGCAGCATAGTGATTTAGGTTAAACAATATTTCTGGAAGTTTCAATTTAGGCGCTTTACAGGTACTTTTCCGACAATCTCTATAACTATCTCATTTATACCCACAGACAGAGATGTTGCTGCAATCAAGCAGTCGTTTAATTCTATAGCCTCACCGTTTTTCGCTAGGCTCGAATATATCTCCCCTCCTTTTACCGCCACATCTTTATCAACGCTTATTACTTTAACGATACTAAGCAGATCAAGTGTCATTTCAAGAGCATCGGTGCGCTGTGAGAGGTGTGCTCCAACACTAAGTTCTGCAACAGTTATTGAAGAAGTGAAACCAGTATGTTCTTAATTTTTTGTGCCTAAAATTGTGACTGATTATAATAATTTCTAAGTCATCATTAATAGTTTAGTTTTTAAAAAATAAAAGAGAGAGGATTGCCTCCTCCCTGTTTTCGCAATCATATCAATGCCAATAGTTTATTGATGTACTTCATTGTAATAGCGTCGCCTGATGGGGCTATGTATGTACCTTCAGCAGTGTACCGCTCCTTGGCGCTTTCCTGCCTTATTTCATCCAGTAAGGAACCATATTCATTATATGTTAAATTTATGAGAGTCATTTCAACAAGTTCGTCTCCTTGCTCATACTTTTGAAATAAGAGGGGCCATATCGTTTTATCCTGTTCCTTACAGAAGCTCAGAAATTCCTCATATTGCCTGGATTGAGTAAACATTCCTGGGTTACTGTGAATGCGTAGATTGGGGTCATCCAAAGTTTCTTTCCATGCTTCATATTTAATATTGAATTCCTGCTTAACTTCTTCCGGGATATTCTCTATCAAACTCGATACTTTGGCTTTTTCATCTTCTGATAATTCAACGTTTTCTATTATTGTCAAACCGTGTTCGTCTTTTTTCTCTTCATTGACACATCCGCTAATTAAAAGAATTCCCATTACCAAAAATGCTGTAATCAGTAAAAATTTTGAAGTCATCGTTTATAGTTCCACGAGAGATTCGAGATAGTATTTAGATGTGTGGTATATATTCTTGTGGAGCTCATCAACAAATATCGAAGTATCGATATAAATTTTCATTATGTTCAATCCAATCTGGTGGATTTTCTTAATTGATCAACAAACTCCTTGCTATCAATATCATAATCCCATGCGCCGCAGGATGATTCCACAACTTCAACTGCTCTCTTCCCCTCATTTTTTTTTAGCATATTGAGAATAGAATGGAGTTCCCGATCAAGTCCAAGAAGTCTATGTTCGATATCAATCGTTGATGACATGTGAATAAATCTGTTCTGATATGGTATAAATTTAATCACCATCTCATCGCAAACGCCTCAATATAATTATTTTAAATTTTGAATATATAACTAAGTAGCTGTGTTCAGGTTACATGACCCATATCCTCGTTCGCACCACCACATCTTCACTCAGCCATCGCCACTCACAATTCCTCCTACCTCTAGCAACGATCGAGGAGTAGTGCAGCCACCGCCCGCGATCATGAGTGCGGTTGCACAGCGCCACTGGTGGCAGCCTCGGGTAGTGATGAGTGCTGCCGAGGGTAGATATGGCTGTTAAAATATATAATTTATGCAGGAATCCAGCCCCAATTCTTTCCGACCCCCCTGCCATCTAAATACCCAAAACAGATATATCACTGCATTCTAATCTATAAAACGAGGTGTACATAATGCAAAGACATTTTATCCAATCCGACCCAGCAATCATGATGGGCAAACCTGTAATTACAGGTACGCGTATTACAGTGGAATTAATCCTGGAAAAACTTGCTGCTGGCGAGAGCATTGAACAGATAATCGAAGAACACCCACGCCTGACAGAAGAAAATATCCGTGCTGCGTTAGCATTTGCATCAGATGCATTGCGGGCGGATGTGGTCTACCCCATTACGAGGCAGAAAAGTGAAGTTCCTTGCTGATGAGTGTATAGATCGACAGATTGTAGATCGTCTCAGGCACGATGGGCATACTGTGTTATGCGTTGCTGAAATGGAACCAGGGATTTCTGATCAAGATGTTTTGAATCTGGTTAATAAGGAAGATGCGATATTGTTAACAGCAGACAAGGATTTTGGAGAACTGGTATTTCGTCAGGATAGAGCTGCACCTGGCATTGTTCTCGTTCGCCTTGCCGGATTATCAGCCACAACCAAAGCAGAGATTATCATCGCTGCTATCGAAGATCATCTGGCAGAAATTTTACGGTCATTCACGGTAATTATGCCTGAAAGGGTGAGAATCCGGCGAAAATTTTTCAACGATTGATGAAAGAATCAGGCAAGTTATTGCACTAAGTGAATTCGAAATCGACACTGAATATCCGAAATTGACTGTGTTTTCTCAATTACACTTCGGTCGCTTTCGATTACTCTATGGAAAGGGTGCTATTCATTAAAATAATGAACCAATTTTGTAATTCACCATAAAACTTCTACTACCACTTAAAAAAAATCCGTGCTTCTCTATGCACACTCAAAATGTCGTGTATAGAACGCGTGCTTATGGATGCGCTGCCCACCGACACAGCAAAATCGCCTGAACAGTTCCGTCCCTTTCTCAGCCTCCGTCTAGCCACCGTTCGGTGCACAAGCCCGCCATTATGCCTGCATCTGCATTTACTCAACCGCCCCTCTGCTCTCCCACTGCGATTGAGATGCAGCACGCCCGCCTCAGCAAATATTGCGACAGACGGCGCGTGGGTACTCTGCGATGCGGGCGGCGGATTCGGGGAGTGGTGAGTTCTGCCGGTGTGAACCATGGCTGTCAAAATATATAATATTAGTAATTATCAGACATGATTTACATAGTTAACAGGATTACCCATTCTAATTCATCTTGTTGATCCTCTTTATAACTGAGCCGGAGTTATGCCGTTCCCATTCATACCTTGTTTTCGCATCAGAAAGCATTGGCATCAGGTTGTCCAGCCTTGAGCGTATCTCATCAAGGTGTTCAGGTTTTTCCCTTAGATCGATCTCATGTACTTCAGGATGTATAGGTCCCACCACCTCCATCTCGACCCTGCGGTCAGTATCGGGTCTTGACCTATCACCCGTCTTGATAGCATTGATGGCATTCTTCCACTGGGACGACCATGGCAGATCCCTGACTTCAGTATGCTGCACACCAGAGCGTTTTACATCGATAGCATAAACATGGCAGGCCTTCTCGCATGCTCCACAGTAAATACAGTAATCCTTTTTCACATCGATTTTCTTATCAGGCGGCACATACCAGGCATGTGCAGGGCATACATTGAAACACCCATGGCAGCCTACCGGGTCACAATCAGCCAGCCTGTTCTCAATAAGTTCTATTTCCCCTTCAAAGGGTTTTATTATATCCACTGCATCATAAGGACAGACAGCCTTACACCAGCCGCACCTGCTGCACTTTTCGTCATCAATAGTCACAGTACCTGATATCTTGGGCACAGGTGTCTCCAGTTTTCCTTCCACCCTGATGGCATCCTCAGGGCAGAAGTCCTCGCATATCTTACAGTAGTCGCACTTATCCAGGTCGATGAGCAGGTCCTGGAACGGTACAGGGTCATCAGGTGTTGGCTCCCGGTCCACCAGTACAAAGGCAGGACATAGGTATGCACACATGCCGCAGAAGTTGCACTTGTCCATATCCACTGCAATCTCACCTTTTTGCCCCTCTTTGAATGGGGCTACTTCTTCCTTTGTATGAAAAGTGAGTTCCAGTTTAATAGCTTCCTGGGGGCAGGCTTTTTCACACAACATGCAGGGCAGGCATTTCTCATTGATGACCACCTTTGAGTCCAGTTTGGAGAAGTCGGGATTGTCAAGTATATCCTGGCCATCTATGTCCATCCTGATAGCCCTTACCGGACAGAAGGATGCACACATGCCGCAAAAGGTGCATTTTGTCTGGTCGATGATCACCGGCGGTGCGTCCATACCTGTGGCTATCTCGAAGAGCGGACCTGCCTCTATAGCATTTGCAGGGCATACATCGATACATATCCCACAGCCGTTGCACCGTTTGTAATTGTAGTCCAGGGTCTTCTTTGAGGCGTTAACTGTCTGGGTGTAAATGAAATGGGAATCACGGATATCCATTTCCACATTGACTTCAAGGCTGCTGTCTGCGGAATCTTGTGTAGTACTATCAGACATTTGCAGTGTATTTAATATTTAAAAAACTATATAAGTCTAGTGTGGTAATATTGCAGATCCATTCCAATGGAGGTATAGTAAAATCCTTTTAGCGTTATCAGACTTTTCCTGCAATTTATTTATATAATGGGATTTCTATCAATACATCCATATCAGGCGCGTGATATCATTGGACCTGCAAAAAATACTTAACGAACACAGACAATCCTTCAAAACCAGGCTCGTAGAATCACTTGCCGCCAAGCATTCCATATCCAGTGATGAAGTCATGGAGCAGTTAGGGGACAGTGTGGATAACATGGTAGGGTCACGATATGCCCCCCTTGAACAGGTGGTAGAAGCCATCTGCGCAGTTCCAAAACCGGTTTTACTCAACATCATGCGTGATCGCCAGCGAGAAGATACCTGCAAGATATGCCTGGCCAATGAGGCCAACATCCGGGTCGTGGATGAGAAGTACGGTGATTCCATATCCATATTCGAGATAAGCGAAGACAGTCCGGCCGGAGCCCTTTACCAAGTGCTTTTCCAGGGCGCACCTGACGAAGATAAAAAAGTACCCCTGACCGCCATTATACACAACTGTGATGTGAAGCGGGTATGGGCCGGAAAGTCAGTAGACAGTTCAGTATATGCCAGCCGGATAAAAAAAGCCTTTACATGATGTCACGGTTCACTTTAAACTTTTCCTGAAATAGATAGTATCCACGCCCGGGCCACGGTGGTCTTTCAAGGTCTTAGAGACGACATAACCAAGCTGCTGGTACATCCGGTATGCACCAGGGTTTGTGGACCATGTAGTGACGTTGACATGTGTCACCCAGCCAGGACACAGTTTTTTTGCCAGTGCCCGGTCCAGCAACCTTGCGATATTCTGCCCCCTGTACCCGGGATGAACAGCAATGAACGAAATATACGCCTCCCCCAATACTTCTTCTATCCCGTTCCAGTTCTTCCTGTATCCCACGACACCAACTACTCTTCCATTTGACTCACCAATAAGAAAATTAGAATCCACCTTAGCAAGATTACCCGATACCCTTTCGTATATACCGCCCGGCTGTAAGGACAGTGGCGGAACAAACTCATTGTCGACCAGTTCCATGAAATCGATCAATCTTTCAAGATCGTCTGGTAAGCCTTCCCGGATTTCCATAGAAGAACTACAGTCGAGTCATATTCTTATAATTAGCCATCCTGGATATGGGGAATACCGACACATCAATACCACTTTCTTCTATTGCCACAATACAGTTCAGGCCAGCATATATGGGTAATCCTATCTTTCCCGGGCTGACAGGTGCCTTGAATATTGGACTGCCGGATTTACCGATTCCGATCAGGCCGTCGATATCTATACCTTTGGCCTTGTCAAGGACCTCAATAGCATGCTCTTTAGCTGAAGCAGGTATCTCCCTCATATTTGCAAGGAGTTTACCGTTTCCTGTCTCAAGCACGTCCAGTACCGAAGTCATTCTGCGGTTGATGAATATCTTCATCGGATCGATAGTTATACCACTGTATAACAGTAGATCTGAAAAAGCGGCAGGAGCCTCATTTTTAATCTCTATGAGACCTCCGTATTTCGTGTTTACAGGAATCCCGTTCTTTGCCAGTATTCCATCAATTGTTATGCTGCATACGGTAGCAATACCTACCTTTCCTTCCGGCACCCTGTAATCAATAGCGTCCTCTTCAATAATCTGGATATATGGGCTTATGGAGTACGGGGATTCGTTCATAGCCGCAATAATCTCAATACCATCATCAAAATCATCCTTGTCGATCAGCGCCATGTTCACGATAACGTTACCTTCCCCAGTGTCCACATCCAGGTCCGTGCTATAGACCAGTTCATCAATGGCGGTGATGATGAATCCCACCCTGTGGCCTATGAGTCCGTCTTCCAGTTCCTGCAATCCGTTCTCGGTAATGACCCGTCCGGAATATCCTTCCCTGGCGGTCAGCCCCCTCTCATCCAGTATCCTCAGATGATACCTGACACCCCTCTCACCGATCTGGTACCCTCTTTCCCTCATTTTGTCAGCAATGATGCGAGCGCCGATAGCACCATCACTTTCATTGATAATCCTTAAAATTTCTATAAGTTTCCGCTGCACCTGGGGGTCAGAGGTTAAGGTGTTCATAACTTGTACCTTTTTTTCCTACATGATATTGATATACCGCTGGATTTCCCAGTTATGTACCTGTATCCTGTATAATTCCCATTCGGCACGGCCCAACCTCATGAAGTTATTAAAAACATGGGGGCCCAGGGATTTAATTAATATTTCATCACTTTCCAGTTCGTTCATTGCATCCCTGAGAGTCCCTGGCAGTGAATCAATGTTGCATTCCAGGCGTTCATCAGCTGTCATCTTGTAAATATTATCATTTACCGGATCACCGGGGTCGATCTTATTCTTGATACCATCCAGTCCAGTCATTAGTATGACCGCAAAGGACAGGTATGGATTACAGGAGGGGTCAGGACTGCGCAATTCTATCCTTGTGCTCGACCCCCTGGCCATAGGTATCCTGATAAGCGAACTCCGGTTTGCCCCTGACCATGAAACATATACAGGTGCTTCATACCCTGGCACCAATCTCTTATATGAGTTGACAATTGGATTGGTGATCGCAGTAATAGCTTTAATATGTTTCAAAATTCCGCCGATAAAGTATCTCAAAGTATCACTGATGCCATATTTGCTATCAGGGTCATAAAAAGCGTTCTGTCCATCCTTGAACAGGGAAATGTTGATGTGCATGCCGCTGCCGTTCTCACTGAACAGGGGTTTGGGCATAAATGTTGCATGTAATCCCATATTATTAGCAATTGTCCTGGTGACATATTTAAAGGTCACCACATTGTCAGCCGTGATAAGGGCATCATCGTATTTGAAGTCGATCTCATGCTGGCCTGATGCAACCTCATGATGTGAGGCCTCTATCTCTAATCCCATGCCTTCCAGGGCGACCACGATCTCCCTGCGAATATTTTCTGCCAGGTCCACTGGCCCAAAGTCAAAGTACCCTGCAGAGTCGTGTGGAATAGTGGTAGGACGTCCATCCTTTTTCTCAAACAGGAAAAATTCAAGTTCTGGTCCGGTATTCATCTTAAAACCCATTAAAGCCGCTTCTTCCATAGCACGCCTGAGCACATACCTGGGGTCGCCTACGAAAGGTTCACCGTTCGGCAGGTGGACATCACATATCATCCTGGCACTGTTGCCTCCGTCATGGCTCCATGGTAGTATCTGGAAGGTATTAACATCCGGTTTCAAGACCATGTCTGATTCTTCTATCCTTACAAAGCCTTCAACGGACGAGCCATCAAAGGATATTCCCTGATCCAGCGCCTTATCTATCTGGGATACTGGTATGGCCACGTTCTTAACGATACCCTGTATATCCACGAACTGCAGCCTTACAAACCTGACGTCTTTTTCACTGATTATTTTAAGAATTTCTTCAACCGATTTCATTATTTCACCTGGTATATGGGATGTTATGAAACTTTTTTTAATTTTAAGATGTATGATAAAATATTAAATGTTTGTTCTCATTTGCCTTTTCATACTCTGCGAAGTACACCGATCCTGGGCTCGTAACACCTGCCTTCTGACATCAATATTTTCATAGCATCGTCAATATGTTCATCGGTAAGACCACTTCGTTTTGATTCATCTACCAGTTCAGTGACAGGCACGCCGTTCCCTTTATCCATTATACCCATCAGTTCATAGACCATCTCGTCAGGTTCGGGCTTGTCCTCTTCAGGTCTGGCGGGCTCACTACCTGTTGTTCCAACGTGGATCTCTTCATCCGTCACCTTGGCAGTTTTAGGTTCTGAGGACTGGACAGAGTGGGGGGACTGGACAGGTTGAACAGGATCTGTGGACTGGACAAAATGTGGGGACTGTGTAGGTTGGGCAGGGTCTGTGGACTGGACAGGCTGTGGCGATTGTGTGGGTTGTGTATCCTCTACAGAATACCGGGCAGGTGTCTCTTTCACCATAGCATCTGCGTTGCTTCCCGCAACCTCTTTCATGGAGTGTGAAAACCCGGGCAATGATGTCGGTTGGTGGTTAGCAGACGCCAGGTTCTTCAATGCATCAACGATCACACCTGATAGAGTATTAAGGTATTTGTCCAGGTCAGTGTAATGAGAAACGGCCCTGAGTATGCCATTGGCAAGTTTTGGACTGGCACCGGACTTTACAAGCATGGCTGTCAGTTCATCACCCTTAAGACCTGAATCCATGGCAGACCTGACCAATTTTATGCGCTCATAGGTCAGCCGGGCAGTATCAACTATCCACCTGTCCCTTATGCTGTCGCTTGCAGTGTTGAGTTCTTCCGGCCTTACCGAAGTATATATAGTTCCGTCCTCTGGTTCATAGGTCCTGGCCTTGCCTGTTATAGCCACAAAACAGGGCACATCCAGTCCTGACAGGAACACTGATGCTTGCGGCTGGTACTGTCCTGCATACACAGAAAAAGCACCGGTAGGATCAGACACTCTTGCCCTCCACATGTCCTCCCCTGCACCAAGATTATCTATCTCGGTCAATACACCCACAAAGTACAGCCGGTTCACCCTGGCACCGGTGGGAGTGACCAGATAATTGGGGGAGAACTCATCCCCGTCATGAAAGAAATAATCCGAATGAATGAATTCATGGGCAAAGACCCTCCAGGCAACCTCCCTCTCTACCATAGGTCACTATCCCCCTGCCCAGGTGAATGATGACCTGCACCCTCTATCTCTTTTACCAGGTCTGTGGCAGCGGCAGCAGGGTTGATCTCAGTCACCTCTACATTGGATGCCACCAGTGTGATCCCATATTCGCCCTTGGTCATATTACCTCTCAATCGCATGGTCAGTCCCATAAGCTTTCTCCTGATCTCTTCCTCAACAGCAGACAAGTTCATGTCCGCACCAGCAACTTCCCTGGCCTTTTCAATTGAATAGCCAGTGATCTTTCGGGTCAGGTCTGCATCCAGTACTACGGTCAGGGCTCCGGTACCGTCGTCCAGTATGTACTTTATCCTCATATCGTTCCTGCCTTCCACCAAACCATGGACACGGCAGATTTTCTTCTGTATCACCCTATTGCATTCAGAACATCTGGTAATAAGCCCTGAACCAGGCCTGACCGAGATTATGTTGCCTTCTATACTTACATCAAAAGCTCCGTCCCTGTCAGTTATTTTATCCAGCCTGATTGGGACGTGGTCCATTACCCCGGCAATATCACTGTCATTTATTGGAGTTTCCAGATGACTTATCGAAGTGAATTCTCCTATATTGATAGTAGGAATACCTTGCCATGACCTCATATATGCATTTTTGATCTCTACTGTATTCCCGGCCGTAAGTTCGGGAGATGGTACCCATGAAGTGAAGGGGAGTTTAGCAGTGCTATCTATTGCTATCCCTGTTACTATGGTCCTGGGCCCGTTCTTTGTGTTGATCTCCTGCTGCCCGGATTCCATTATCCTTATTACAGTATGAACGGAAGGTTCGCCCTCTTTCAGATCTGCCAGCAGGACAGGGCGTTCCAGGTCTTTTGACAGGAGCGGTTCCAGGGCGCTTGAGTCTAATTTCTCAACTTTTGATCTGGCACCGAAATTAATCTCTGGCATGCCCTGCCACATCCTGACATAGGCGTTAGTGACCTTGACCACATCTCCTTTTTCAAGCCCGAAATCCTCCCATGCAGTAAAACTCCGTGCCCCGGTCTCGTCTACCATGGTGCCCATGAAGATGGTACGCTCCTGTTCCTTGATGCCAACGACTTTGGTATTTATCTCAAGAATCCGGGCAGTGACCTCAATATTTCGCTCCCCTGCGCCAAGCTCAGAAAGTTTTTTCACGGAGGGTAGATCGATATTCCCGTGTTTTTTAAGCAAGCTCCTTTTTGCCTCTTGGAGAGGCACCTTGAACTCCAGGAGCCTTGCAAGTTCTTCTATAATAATAGCCTGATTTACTGTTGTGCCTGTTGTACCAAGCGCCCTAATTATTTCGTCCACATGGGGCGCGATTTTTTCATCCATTGTCTGCCTCCTTTATTCCAGACAGTCTCTTTTTATTATGGTCACAAAGGATAAAAAAACATCGATACTGTTAATTTGATGAATCCGGAATATTGTGTAATGTATCCTAAAAGAATAACTGGCTTTTCAGAACGTGCCCTTGAATGGCTGGAGAGTGTGCAAATTACCAGTGTTAAAGAGGCATCACAGATATCAAAGGCATTGTGCCTGTGGGGACGGGATGCCAGAAAGGCAATTGAGTGGTTGCAGCATGCCAGGTCAGGCGACCACTGGGAATCAGGCAATCCGGTGCGGGATACTGCCAGGGCTTGTGCTGCACTTATGGAATGTGGGATTTCCTGTGAGGGTACGGTGGACTGGCTGGAGGAAATGCAGTCGGACAGTGGTTCGTGGAACGATGATGTGTATGACACCTGTTATGCCCTTATTGCGCTTGGGGTCATGGACAGGCAGAACAGGCAGGGGTTGGACTGGCTGCTTAATAACTTTTCAGGGAAATGGATGCATCCGGGTACCATCGCCCTGATTAACTCGGCACTGATACACCAGGAAGTAAAAGGTATGGCTGACCATATCCAGCGCAATTCTTTGTGGCTTTTGTCGCAGTGCACGGATGATAACTGGAAGTATACTGCAACTTCCTGTCTGGTTGTACAATCTCTGATACTTGATGGCAGGTCCTGGGATGTGGGCGGGTCCCTTGACTGGCTGGTTGATAGGTTAGAGGAGAGTGAATGGAAGGTTTCTGTGGTTGCACTGGTGCTGATCACTCTTAAGATGTACCAGGATGACTGAACTGGAAGGATTAACTATATTACTGCTTTATTGCATCCACAAGTTCGCTTATCTTGGATTTTATATCGCTTACCTGTTCCACGATAGTACCGGTCACAATCATGTCCGCACCTGCTTTGACCAGCCTGGCTGCAATCTCCCCGGTACGGATGCCGCCGCCTATAATTACTTTTGTCTCTTCACCTACTGATTGCTTCACAGCACCCACCATGGCGGCCGGGATTGGCGTATCAGCACCTGAACCTGCCTCCAGGTAGATATAGTGCATACCCATGTATTTGCCTGCCAGTGCATAGGCCACAGCCATTGCGGGCTTTTTCCGGGGTATCAGCCGTGCATCCCCGACCCAGCCTACTGTACCGCCAGGCTCAATAATTATATATGCCATTGAAATGGCTTCGACACCGTATTTTTTTACAAGGGGTGCTCCCAATGCCTGGTTGGTAGTGATATAATTTACATCCCTGGAGTTCAGGAGGCTCATAAAAAAGATGGCATCTGCATGCGCACTGACACCGCCTGCACTGGCAGGGAACAGTATTGTGGGCAGGTCTGTGTGCTCTTTGATAGCTTTCAGGGTCTTATCCAGGACAGTACCGCCTGCACCTGTGGAACCTCCTACCATGATGGCATCGGTACCTCCTTTTGCGGCCTGTGCTGCCATGCTGCCTGCTGTGTCAGGGGATTGGCTGTCAGGGTCTATCAGGGTCAGGTGTACTGCACCCTGGGTCTTCACGACATTATTAAGCTGTGCTTCGACGCCCATATTAACCGGGATCAAATGCTTCTGCTTTCTTTGGATTTCATTCGCAACTGTTTGGAATTGCATTTCCTGCACCTGGTGGCCTTGACCGGGTTGCGGGCATTGCATCTCATGCATATCTTCATGTGCAGTATATGTTTTTCAGCTTCTGGGAATCGTGCCATTAATGTTATCTCCTTGAATTAATAATCTTAGTATCTATTTTGATTAATTAGATATCTTACAATTTAATTAGTTTGAATGTATTAATCTGATAGGGGCATAGAAAGGTGATAATTGCTTTTAATGGTTTCGATGCAAAAAACTTGTAGGATTACACAATGCGATACTTTGAAATAAAGAAAAGTGTATCTATACCACCTATATTATACAATCCATATGCGGGGATAGCCAAGCTAGGCCAAAGGCGCAGGACTTAAGATCCTGTTACGAAGGTATTCGTGGGTTCGAATCCCACTCCCCGCACTAATATGATTTGTTTGGAAGTTTAATAAAAATCTCAACGATGATGGCAACAGTCAGAACGATTTTCCAATCCATTCCACAACTTTTCTACCAAGATCTGTCGGATAATATATCAGGTAATTTCCCTCCTGCTTTGAGCATATCAGACCGCTACCCCTGAGTATAGAAAGATGATATGACATCTTCGAGTATGCATACTCTGTCATCGCGACTATCAGGCAGACGCACATCGGCTGTATACAAAGTGCAAATAACACCCTAAGCCGTACAGGATCTGATATCGCACGGGCGATCGAGCTGATATATCCTATTCTTTGATCATCAGGAAGCAATTCAACAATTCCATCTATACCACCTTTTATTTCGAATTCACACCTGATTGAATCTGGTATCTCTATTTCTTCCATGATTTCAAACTATTTGAAATTCTAATGTTAAGTATATATTGTTTCAAATATAATTGAAACGACGTTGAACGTTGTACGATCTGTTGGCAGTAACCCGGTGCAGAGTAATCTGGTTACTTCGGTAGCTGCGGCACTCATGTACATAACCGCCACCATAACCCTCGTCAACGACCTCGGATTGGAAATCCGCAAGGCATCCGGGCGCTAATGCTCATTAATTTAGCATTCTTTCAGGTTTCTTATTTTTAATACCTCTCTTCATGCGCAGGCGTACAATTTAAAAACAATATAGGAAGTATATATTGTAACATTCATAAAAAATCATTGTTTGGATTCTTATTAAATTGCTCAAAATTCTTTTTCATCCAATTATAATAACTACCTTGATAGTTTAACATTGACAGGAATATCCTTTGTATTAAAGTTAACAATCTATCATATGAATCAATTAATTCTTCAAATTCAATTTCTGATAAACCTCTATGAGTTATATTATTTCTAATTCGAATTAAAATCCTTAGATCATAAATTAAATCACTAAATCCTATGCAAAAGTGTTTCAAAAAAAATTTTAAATTTGTTTCAAAGTTGTATCTATTAATGCAGTCTAAATTGGAATATAGCGAAGCTCTAGATTTCTTGCCGAAACTCAATTCTTTTAATAATTTAGACATTTCCTTCTGGAGTGGTTTTTTAAATTTTATGAACTCATCCTCTTTTAAAATATATTCGCTATTTATTGGAGAAATAAATCTAAAAATCAATAGCTCTAGAACTGTAAATAATTTCATATATTTTGATTCTAAAATATTTGAATTAAAAGATTCTAGATACCAATGAATAGCAAAATTTAACCCTTGAATCTTATCCAATCTCTCAGTATAATTTGGATATACTTCTTTTAGGTAATCCGATAACTGCAAATAAGAAATAATTTCATGTCTTAAGCCAACGTTATTTCGAATGGTTTTTCTTTCTGAATATACTCGTTCATAATCTGTTTCATTAATTTTTTCAAATAATTCAAAAGACGCCCAATCAATAAATATTCCTTGGGCTAAGGATGTAAGTAGTAGTATTTTTTCAATTTTTTCAAATAATAGAGATTTATAATCGTCTATCGAATTTAATTTGATTTTGTCATCCAAAATAATCTGGATTAAACCAGTTATACTTGACCTATCATAATTTACAATATCTTGCCAAATTTCTTTTTCATTCTTATATACAAAAAAGGTTACATTTCCGATGTCTGAATCGAAAAAAGTTCTAAATGATTTTAAATTTGAAACAGAAAATTTACATAATTTGTTAGTATTAGATGTAATTTCCCTGTTTTTAAATTTTAAGAAATTTGTTTTGAATTTGATATCACGTAATTCTAGTTTAATTAACTCCGTTGATATATTAGTAATAATAAGTTTTTTAATATTTATTTCACTATTATCAATTTCTGCTGAAATATTAAATTCTTTACCAATATAAATTTCTGTAAAATATTTATGTTGATTTTCTTCACTCAATTCGATTGTTCCTTCAATAACACCATCAAAATATTGATAGCATGTAAAATTTACGGGAATTTCGAGAAGTTCATTTTTTAAAATTCCTTTGCCTTGTATATCAAAAATCTTTTCTCGATGAATACTCATAAAGTTCAACTTCTAAATCTATGGATTCCAATCCCTAATAGTCGGTAAGTCAATTTCCGACTCAAGTTTTTTCTCTACGATTTATCAATTGACTAAGCATTAACGGCCTTGAACTTGAAGTTCATAACAACTTGGGTTTAATGTCATTGGATAAGAACTTATTTCAAATGGTGCAGAATTTCCAACATATATAGTATCTATACCTGTAATACTCGTAAAAGTAAATGCAGTTCCTATTACTTTATCATCCTCATCGTAATAAGTTACTATGACTTTCACGGATTGAGTCTTTCTTTCTCCGTTATTCTGGACTTCACCCACGATTTCATAATAACCACGTTCGACCTTTGAATTATGGCTGATAATCTCAAGTCCTTTGAACGACTCTTCACTTGTCCTCATATATGAAACTTGCAGCTTGTATTTCGAAGGATCTATTTTATCAGGATAAGAACTCAGGACAAAAGGGGACTTTTGACCAGGTTTTAAAATATCCAAACCTGCAATGCTCGTAAAAGTAAATGCAGTTCCTATTACTTCATTTTGCTCATCGTAAAAAGTTGCAACAACTTTCACGGATTGAATATTATATGGGAGGGTATTTTGTATTTCTCCAACTACTTTGAAATTATCCCTCTCAAAATAGCTCGCATGGCTCAATATCTCAGGTGATTTAGATGTCTCTGCTAATGTTGTGTCAACGGATTCTGTTAATGGAGGAGTTCCAAATTCACTTGAGGGAGATACTGAAGCTGGTTCAATACAACCCATAAAAACAACAACTGTAGCAACAATCATCATTGAGATAATCTTTATGGGGTTCATATTTTCATCTTCTTTACACGAAAACTATTTTTTAATTATATTGCAACATATTTAACAATGTCGCTTTTTCATGATTAGATCCTATTATGTTCGTATGTAGTGTGTGCTGAGATATATTTCTCAACCACGTCCCAGCCAGCGCCCACAGAGCCGTGGTAGCAGCTTGGAACCCAGAGATGTTTACCGTACCATTCCTTCAATAGGGAAATCCCCAGAATACTTTCACCCCGCTCTATCCTCACATTATTACCCCCATATGACCTAACATCCACATAACTCAACAAAACACAAGGCTACACCGTATGAACAATCCATCCCCTCAAGCCTGTGGCCTTGACCTTACAAGCTTCAAACCCTCCACCATAACCCTTGTGGAAGGCCCCTCGAAGTTCGTGCCCGACCTGCTGCTCTACCTGTGCGCCCATACTGCGGACCGGCACCAGCAGGACGCAGTCTTCGTGGACGGGGGCAACAGCTTCAACCCCTACACCCTACGGAGCATATCAAAGGTGCTGCAGGCAGACATAAAGACCGTAATGACAAAAACCCACGTAGCCCGCGCCTTCACCGAATACCAGATGAACGACCTGCTCACACAGCAGCTGCCACCTGTTATCCAAAAATGGCAGCCAGGGCTTCTGGCAGTGGCATACCTGCCCCACCTCTTCGGCAGCCTCCATTCCCGCAGACTGCTGGAGCAGGCAGTGGAACACCTGAAGGACTACACCCGTACCCACAGCCTGACCACGGTGGTGACCAGCTACAGCGGGACCTGGTGGGGTGCAAAACTGGTGGAAGAGTGTGCCGGCAGGGTCATAAGGGTAGTACAGCACCGCAAACTGCTCAGGATAATGGATGAGAACGACGTGCTGGAATTCATGCCCATCCCGCCTGGCCAGATGCAGCTCAGCGCATACACGGCGGTGGTGTAAATGGGCAGGACAGTACCCACTTTCAGAATGCTGCTTGACAGTATTATCATGGAGCTTGGCGATTTCAGGAGGGCGCTGCGCCGGCGCGACCGGCAGGTCTTTGACCGCATCATGGACATGGCACGGGAACATGCCTCCGCATCCACTGTAGCGGCGGCTGTTGACCCCATGGATACCATAGTGCTGTCCATCCTCATCGAACAGCAAAAACAAATAGACGACCTGAAGGAGGACAGCCATGCCCCATCTCCTTGATATCGAGTACAGAGACGGGCACATTCTCCTGTGGATCAAACAAGGCAGCAAGTGCACATCCCAAAGGGTGGGATACTATCCCCGCATATACCTGGAATGTCCAGTCCACAACAGGCATCTTATATCCACCCTGCCCCAGGTGCGGCATGTCAGGGTCGAACAGAAAATAACCTCCCTGGGTCAGGAGCCACAAGATGTGCTTGCCATATCTCTGGATGACTGGGGCGGGGTATTCAACCTTGCAGACATGCTGGAGAAGCGGGGCTGGAAAGCATATAATGTGGACCTGCCCCCGACCAGGCAGTTCCTCCTTGAGAAGGGGCTGTTCCCCATGGCCCGGCTGGACCCACAACTGCACCTTGATGACGACCAGCAGACCACCAGCTATGCGACCCCGGAATTAAGGACCTTGCATTTGAAAGTAACCCCGCGGTCGGTAAAGAACCCTTGCTTCAGTGACCCGGTTCAGGATATCAAGCTGGGCGAGCAATTCCTTGAGGGTATGCCAGAAGCCGATATGATAGAAAGCCTGTCCTCCTTGGTCAAAGAAATGGACCCTGACGTGATACTGACACACGGCGGCGACAGTTTCCAGCTCCCCTACCTGTACCACAGGGCAGCGGAAACAGGGGCATCACTTCAACTGGGCAGGGAGCGGGACGAGCCGCCCGCACAGAATAAAGGCCGGTCGTATTTCAGCTACGGCCGCATCATCTACAAACCCGGCGGTTACCCACTAAAAGGCAGGCTGCACATCGATGAGCAGACATTCATCTTCCGTGAAGGCGGGATGCGTGGCCTCATCGACCTGGGCAGGATAACGGGCATACCCCTGCAGCAGTTATCCAGGCTCAGCCCCGGCAGTGCGGTCACGGCCCTGCAGGTGAACCAGGCACTAAAGGACGGTGTACTGGTTCCCTGGAGGCGCAACCTGTCCGAGAACTTTAAGACCGCAGAGGAACTGCTGCGCTCGGACCGGGGAGCGCTGATACTGGAACCCAGGGTGGGCATATACGAAAATGCAGCCGAAGTGGACTTCACCAGTCTGTTCCCCCACATTATGGTTACAAAGAACATCTCCCCTGAGACCGTGTTGTGCGAGTGCTGCCCGGACTCGCCCGAGAGGGTGCCCTTTATCGGATATAACATCTGCCAGAAGCGGGTGGGGCTCATACCAAGGGTCATCGGGCCACTGATCAAGCGGCGTCTGGCCTATAAGAAAATGGCAGATAGCGGCAGCGAGGAACACCGGATGATGCAGAACGTACTGAAATGGTTGCTGGTCACCAGTTTCGGGTATATGGGATTCAATAAGGCCAGATTCGGGCGGATTGAGTGCCACGAATCCATCACTGCCTACGCCAGGGAGATATTACTCCAGACCATGGAGATTGCCCAGGGTATGGGATTTGAGATACTACATGGTATTGTGGACAGTCTGTGGGTCAGGGGCAGCGGTGACCCCAGGGAACTATGCGACCTTGTGAGCGAGACCGTAGGGATCCCCCTGAAACTTAAAGGACACTACAACTGGATTGTGTTCCCGTCCAACCGTCACAACCGGGCCGGGGCCATGAACCGGTACTTCGGCCTGATGACGGATGGAAAAATGAAGGTGAGGGGAATCGAATTGCGGCGTAGGGATACACCCGAGTACATCAGGCGGCTGCAGCACGATATGTTAGATCAGATGAAATGTGCCCGCACCGTGGACGAATTATACAGTAACCTTTCCTGCGTGCTGGATGTGGTGCGCCGCTATGCCGGTGAGGTATTAACCGGCGGGGCCGACTGCGAAGATCTGGTGTTCACCACCCACACCAGGCACAAGCTTGAGGATTACAGGCAGAAAGGAAGTCAAGCTGCAGCTTTGTACCAGTTAAGGGAAGAAGGTGTGGAGGTGCAGCCCGGGCAGGCTGTGCAGTACATACACACCAACTACAGGTCAAGGTATTTCCACAACAGGGTGAAGGTGGCCGAACTGATAGAGCCTGACACGGTGTATGACAAAAAGAAGTATTATGACATCACGCTACGGGCAGCTGAGAGCCTGCTGCAGCCTTTTGGATATGACAAGAATGTGCTGGATGATTTGGTGATGGGAAGTAAGCAGATGAGGTTTGAAGAATTTTGAGGAAGTGTCAATTACATTGTCAACGGCGGTCAGGAATTCCCCATTTATCCTTTTTATGTATCCACTTCAAATAACTAAGGGTAATTTAAAAATTATTAGACAGGATTAACAGGATCGACAGGATACACTGCAACGTCAACATCCTGTAAATCCTGTAAATCCGGTCAAAATACCATGCTTTTTGAAGTGGATACCTTTTTATTCAGTTAGCTTAACTGGATATCGTTTGTTTAAGTGCTTTTATTTTATCTCTAATAAATATCGCTTTTTCAAAATCAAGATTATCAGCTGCTTCCCTCATCCCAAGTTCTAGCTCAATTATCATCTTTGGAATGTCTTTTTTAGGAATATGTTTTGTATCTTTAACGTCAACTATTTTTTCTTTTATGGGCTTTACAATTGTAGTGGGAGTTATATTGTGCTTCTCATTAAACTCAAGCTGAATGTTTCTTCTTCGGTTTGTTTCTTCAAGTGCCTTTTTAATCGAATCGGTGAGATTATCTGCATATAAAACAACTTCTGAATTCACATTCCTTGCCGCCCTTCCAATGATTTGAATTAGGCTTCGTGCATCACGTAAAAATCCTTCTTTATCTGCATCAAGAATACCAATAAAACCTACCTCTGGAATATCAAGTCCCTCTCTTAACAAATTGATACCAACTAGTACATCAAATTTTCCAAGTCTAAATTGTCGAATAATTTCTGTTCTCTCCAGAGTATCAATTTCAGAGTGGAGATATCTTGTTTTAATTTCTTTTTCTGCCAGATATTCACTAAGTTCTTCAGCAAGTCTTTTCGTAAGCGTAGTAACAATTACCCTGTCTCCTCGTTTTACCGTTTTATTGATCTCATTTATTAAATCAGGCACTTGACCTTTTATTTTCCTCATTTCAACTTTTGGATCAACAAGTCCGGTTGGCCTGATTATTTGTTCTGCGATCCGGCCGGATATTTCAAGTTCATAATCACCAGGCGTTGCAGAAACAAAGATTGTATTTCGCATATATTCTTCAAATTCATTAAATGTAAGAGGTCTATTGTCATATGCACTGGGTAGTCTAAACCCATAATCAATAAGTGTTTTTTTTCTTGAATAATCACCACGATGCATCCCATGGATCTGGGGGATAGTACGATGACTTTCATCAATGAACATCAGAAAATCCTTTGGAAAATAATCAAGCAAACAAAAGGGTTTTTCACCACTTATTCTCCGATCAAAATGCCGTGAATAATTTTCAATTCCCTTGCAAAAACCAGTTTCTTCAATCATTTCAATGTCATAAAGAGTTCTTTGTTTTAACCGGTGAGCTTCCAGCAGGTCAAGCTGTGGCAGCCGTTCTTCAAGCTCTTGTTTAATTGCCCTTATTGCCCGCTCTTTCTTTTCCTTTGCAATGACGAAATGTTTTGCAGGATATATAAAAAAATAATCTATAACCTCTGTTGTTTCACCTGTTACCTTATCAATTTCCTTTATCTTTTCAATTTCGTCACCAAACATCTCAATGCGAATGATATTGTCATAATATCCCGGTATGAGGTCAATCGTATCTCCCTTTACCCTGAACCTTCCTGATTTTAAATCAAAATCATTTCTCTCGTACTGCATGTCAACTAGTCTTCCAAGAATCTCATTTCTTGCTACTTGCTGATCCCTTCTTATTTCATAACCAAGCTTGGAATAATCATCCGGGTCTCCAACGCTGTAAATACATGAGACTGAAGCAACAACAATCACGTCCTCTCTGGAAAGCAACGACGCAGTTGCCGCAAGTCTCATCTGTTCGATCTTTGGATTTACGTCTGCATCCTTTGCAATATACTGATCTTTCCGTGGAATATATGATTCAGGCTGATAATAATCATAATAAGAAACAAAATACTCAACACGGTTTTCCGGGAAAAAATCTTTAAACTCACTATAAAGCTGCGCAGCAAGTGTTTTATTGTGGGTGAACACGAGTGTTGGTTTTTGCACCTTTTCTATAACACAGGCCATGGAAAATGTTTTACCACTCCCGGTAACCCCAAGCAGTGTTTGATATTGCTCACCACTTTTGAGTCCTTCCACCAGTTTGTCTATTGCTTCGGGTTGTGACCCTCCTGGCTTTAGATCGGTTATGAGTTTAAATTTGTTCACGATATCAGCTCTTTTTTACGAAGTAATCTATTATATTTAATTGCAAAGCGGTGTGCTTCGTCTCGTATTTCCTGAATAAAATGTAGAGCTTTTTCTGTTTGTGCAAGTTTCAGCGGATGAATCATTCCAGGAACATAAATCTCCTCAGACCGTTTGGCAATAGAGATTATTGAAATTTTTAAGTTAAGTTTTTCAAGTTCTTGCAGGGCAAAGTTTAGTTGCCCTCTTCCACCATCGATAATAATAAGATCTGGTAACTCTCCATCCTCATTTTTCAGTCGAGTGTATCTTCTTCCCACAACTTCAGCAATAGATGCAAAATCATCAATTCCTTCAACGGTTCGTATCCTGAATCTCCTGTAATTATTTTTATCTGGTTTTCCTTTTCTAAATTGGACCATAGAACCAACCGTTGATGTTCCGGATAAATGAGAGATATCAAAGCATTCAATAACTACGGGTGCCTCATTGAGTTTTATTTTCAGTTTAAGTGCATCAACTTTATCCGTGTCAGCAAAGAACGTGATTTCGATATTTTTTTCAACTAGATCAAGAAGTTGTTTTTTTGCACCCCTCTGAGGGTTTGTAATTTTTACCTTTTTACCTTTTTTTGTTTGCAGAAAAAAAACAATTGATCCACTCATCTTCCCAGGAGTAATAATTTCCTTTGGAACCGGATTTTCTGAGTAATACTGAATGATAAATTCCTCTAAGAAATCATCATTGTAATCAAAAACGAATTCGTTTTTATTTGAAAGCAATCCTTTGTAGATGTTAAAAAGCATCAGATATACCTTTCCATCCCTTATTTTGTAGTTGATGATGTCTTCATCATACTGTTTTTGCCTTTGCATGTTTTGATGTTCGCTAAGTTTTTCTATTGCTGCTATTTCGTCCCTAATCTTAAGTGCCTGCTCAAACTGTGATTTTCCTGAATGAGTTTTCATTTCTTTTTGCATTTGTTTTATTAGTTTATTTGCATTTCCAGATAGTACTAATTTTACCTTCTCTATTTTTTTATTATAATCTTCTTTGTTAATGAGACCAATGCATGGAGCGTCACAAAGATCTATATGATGCCTCAAACACGGTTTCTTGAGCGTTTTCTTGCACGTTCTAAGAGCAAATGTTTTTCTTAAAAAATAAAGAATATAATCTCTTTCCTGGGCAGAAACAAAAGGCCCATAGAACTTTCCTTTTCCTGTTTTATTTCTCGCAAGAAGGACTCTTGGAAATTCCTCGTCAGTTAGTTGAATGAATGCATAGCTTTTCGCATCTTTCAGGTCGATATTATATTTGGGTTGATGTTCTTTAACGAGAATATTTTCTAAAATAAACGCTTCAACTTCATTATCTGTTGCAATATACTCAAGTGATTCAACACGTTCTATAAGACATTGGGTTTTCGCATCCAGGTCATTTTTTTGAACATAGCTTTTAACTCGTTTTTTTAGGTTTTTTGCCTTGCCAACGTAGATTATTTTATCATTTTTATCTTTAAAAAGATAGCACCCTGGTTCAGTCGGAAGGCTCTTTACATCAAACATTCTTCCTTCCCTTTAAAAAAAAGATAGGTCTTAGAATTTCACCAGTATAGCTTCTTTTGTTTTGTGATACTTCTTCAGGTGTTCCACAGGCAACAACCTCCCCACCTAAATCTCCACCCTCAGGACCCAAATCAATCAGATAGTCGGCTGATTTTATGACTTCCAGATTATGTTCTATTACAACGACTGTGTTTCTTTTATCAACCAGATCATTGAGGACATCAATTAGTTTTTTTACATCATGAAAATGAAGTCCTGTTGTTGGTTCATCAAGTAGATAAATCGTTCTTCCAGTGCTTTTCTTTGAAAGTTCACGGGTTAGTTTAATTCGTTGGGCCTCTCCCCCGGAAAGAGTTGTAGAACCTTGACCAAGTTTGATGTAATCAAGTCCGACCTGTGAAAGTGTTTCAAGTTTTTTTCTGATAAATGGAATGTTTTGAAAAATATCCAGTGCTTCTTCAACACTCATATCAAGAACGTCTGCAACTGTCTTCCCCTTATAGGTAACCTCAAGTGTTTCTCTGTTGTACCGTTTTCCTTTGCATTCTTCACACTCAATGTAGATATCAGGCAAAAAATGCATTTCAATTTTTATTACCCCATCTCCCCGACATGCCTCACACCTTCCACCTTTTACGTTAAATGAGAACCTCCCTGGCTTGTAACCTCTTCGTTTTGATTCAGATGTTTGTGCAAATATTTTTCTGATTTCATCAAACACTTTTGTATAGGTTGCCGGGTTGCTTCGAGGAGTTCTTCCTATCGGACTTTGATCGATCACAACCACCTTATCTATTTTATCATCAAACTTGATTGAATGGTGTTTTCCGGGAATTATCCTTGATTGATGGAGTTTTTTCATTAAGGCCTTGTATAATATCTCATAAATAAGAGTGGATTTTCCACTACCGGAAACACCAGTAATAAGTGTCAGGACACCGATTGGAATTTTGACATCCACATCTTTTAGATTGTGTTCACAGCACCCGTTAATATGAATGTAGCTGTCAGATCTTCTTCTTACCTCTGGCAGTTCGATTTGTAATTTTTTTGAAAGGTATTTTCCGGTAAGTGATGCCGGATGGTTTTCTATTTCTTCTGGTGTTCCTTCTGCTACTATCTCTCCCCCATGAAGTCCTGCCCCAGGGCCCATGTCAATAACATAATCTGCGTGCCGTATAGTCTCTTCATCATGCTCGACAACAATTAGCGTGTTTCCAAGGTCTCTCAATCTATACAGAGTGTCAATTAATTTTTTATTATCACGTTGATGAAGTCCAATGGATGGTTCGTCAAGGATATATACAACACCCATGAGATTAGATCCGATTTGCGTTGCAAGTCTGATCCTTTGTGCTTCCCCACCAGAAAGAGTCCCTGTGCTTCTTGAAAGGGTTAAATAGTTAAGACCCACCCGATCAAGAAAATCCAACCTTGCTTTAATTTCTTTTAAAATTTGACGTGCAATTTCTTCCTGTTTTTTAGAAAGTATAAGGGTTTTGAAAAAAACAATGCATTGTTTTATTGACATGTCGGTAACGTCAATGATCGATCTATCTGCAATTTTCACAGAAAGAACCTTTGATTTTAGTCTCTTTCCACTGCAAGCAGGACAGGGAGAAATGATCATGAATTTTTCCAGTTCTTTTCTTCTGTAATCTGACTCCGTTTGTTTGTAGAGTCTTTCAGATTGAGGAATAAGTCCCTCCCACGCTCCTTTCCCAGACCATTGAGTGTCTCCGTTTTTTGCAGTCATGTTAAAACTGACTTTTTCCAAAGAGCCGTACATCAGCACATCGTATTGTTTCCTTGTCAAATCCTTTATGGGAGTAAATATGTCAAACCCAAAATGTTTTGCTACTCCCCCCAGATAATGTACGCGCCAGCCGTCCCGCATATTTTTATAAAGTGCAATAGCGCCATCTACAATACATTTTCCTTCATCCGGTATGATGAGATGTTCGCCAAATTCCATTTTAATTCCAAGACCATGGCATACTTCACATGCGCCAAATGGGCTATTAAATGAAAACATTCTTGGCTGTAATTCTTCAAAATAAATTCCACATTTCGGGCAGGTCATCTTAGAAGAATATGTGTGTTCAACATCATTATCATCAAGAACGAGGATCAAACCATCAGACCTATTAATTGCATTCTCGCATGCCTCGGCAAGTCTTGATCTGCCCCTTACATCTAATCGATCAACCACAATTTCTATGTCATGTTTTTTGTATCGCTCAAGTTGAATTTCTTCATCTGTCCTGTAGATAGTTTTGTTTACTCTTACTCTCGAGTAACCCTCTTCGTTTAAATCCTTGAAAAGTTGCTCATAAGTTCCTTTCTTCTGGCGAACAATTGGCGAAAGGATGATTATCATCCCCATAAGTTCTTTTGAGATGTTTTCCGCAATTTTTTCAGGAGATTGTGATTCTATTATTATGCCATGCTCAGGGCAATATGGAACGCCGATTCTTGCAAATAGCAGTCTTAAATAATCATAGATTTCAGTAATCGTTCCAACGGTACTTCTTGGGTTTTTGCTTGTTGTTTTCTGTTCAATTGATATAGCTGGTGACAATCCTTCGATACTATCCACATCAGGTTTGCTCATGAGTCCTAAAAATTGCCGTGCATAGGAAGACAATGATTCAACATATCGTCGATGTCCTTCTGCATAAATAGTGTCAAATGCAAGTGTTGATTTTCCAGAGCCGGAGATGCCAGTTATCACTGTCAGCTTATCGCGTGGGAGTTCAACGTTTATGTTTTTCAGATTGTGTTCCCGTGCTCCTTTAATTTTGATGTTTTTCAACTACTTCCCCCCTGAAAGCACAAAATATCTACTGATGTTATCCTAAATGCTTGATTTCCTTGATTGCTTTTTCTATTACATTTTGCAACTTATATTCAAGTCTTTCTGAAGGGCAAACCTACAGCCATGACCAATACTTCCATGATAGAAACTTGGAGCCTACAAACTCTTCTTACACCACTCCTTCAACTCAGCAAATTCCTGTCGCAATATCCTGGTGGTTCTTCCTTTGAATCTCTTTGCATTAAAACTTACGGAATATTTCGTAGGTATTTTTACATGCCTGCGGCAATTTTTCATGCAATAAAACGTGGTCTGAAAACAGGGTTATAAAAATATTTTAAAAGCCTCGGGGGGGATTTGAACCCCCGACCTAGTGATTACAAATCACTCGCTCTGCCGGGCTGAGCCACCAAGGCATTGTTTAGTCTAATAAAAGTGGACGCTTGAAGGTTATAATGGCACATAAAATCTTCGGTGTTCGATCCTACAACATTGTATATGATTGTAATCCATATTTATATTTAATTGCGAAGTATTGTCGTTTGGAGTACCGCCTGCCTGACAGCAGGAATATTCGCTTGACAGAAATGGGTGAGAAATACATTTGCGAAATATGCGGTACAGAGATTGAAATATTGTTCCATGGGAATGACCTATAATATGATGCAGTCTTAAGATAATCGCAAAAGGAAGATATTACAAAGAACGGATGAGCCGTCAAAAAAATGGAAATTTCAGACAGGATTGACAGGATACGATCTAATCCTGTAAATCAAGTTAAAAGATTTGATTGAAACTGCGAAAATTACCGATATCGATATCGAAATGCGTTTATAATTTCCAATACAACTGTCCCAAAACACCTATAAATAAACTTCACCGACACCGATGCTAAAATTATGAAACATAAAGGTGACACTTAAAAGCCAACCTATAACGGTCAAGTTGCTGTTGATGATAAGGAACTGGGAATTTTTACACCGCCGTTGACATCTGCCACAAAGGTATTGCTCACGGTTGGATAATGGTCATAACGCTGAAAAATTCAGTCTTCTGACACCGTTATTATATCTTATATATGGATTATTGTCAGCTATTGGGATACATTTTGGCTGGAATGTGATGCAGTATCATGAATTTTCCCTGCGGCCCAGGTTTATCGGTTTGCTGGATATAAAATATACATCTGAAAGTATTATCGCGGGAGGGACTCTGGGGCAGGAGGCGGGGCTTGTAGGAGAAGCGGTGCTAGTGGGTGGAATTGGCTAATTTTAATGATAAGATTCCAGTATAAAAATTCGTTTATTAAGATAAAATAAAATAAATATTAATAATTATTTAAAATCATGGGAGTCATTATCATAGATTTGGCAAAAGGCATATATACTAAAAATAATCAATATTCTCATTGAAAGTATGTGGGTGAAATTAACTTTCAAAATTCAGGAGTGAGCAATTTTGCTATGATACTTCTTTAAAATAGATAAATCTTTATATTTATTTAAAAATAAGGGAGAGGATTTTATGATTTTGTGTGAATGTGGTGAGTTTATCGAGGGAGAAACATTCAAAGATTATATACAGACTTCAGCTAATCCATCTACGTCCACCATAGGACACAAAAAATGTGGGCTTATATTTAATTTTTTTGATAATAAAATGCCCAAGAGATATTCATCTAGAAAAGAACTGAAAAGTCTGGCTATGAGGTTTGCAGAGAAAAATAATCTGGATCAAAATACTCTTGGGAAATTCCTGCTAGAAGTTGATCGGTTGAAATCATTGGGAAAATTATCTGATGGTGATATACTATTGACTGCATATCGTAGATTGTAGAATAGGGCAGATATATGAACTGGTTGTGAGATTACTATTAAGAAGTAATTCTATGAAAGTTATTCCTGAATCTGGAGAGAATCCCGGCGAATTCCTCTCTATCGATGATATAACAGTCTATAATACCGATATTGAATATCTTCTTGATGAACTTCATAGAATTGATCTGATAATCCGTTTTTACCTAAAGAAATACAGGTTAGATCATCAGGAATATATGGATGATTTCCGTGGTTTATACATATCAGAAGATGAAGTGAATGCAATTTTACAGACACCTCTATGTGAATTTAAATCTGATCTTTGTTCTGACTTAGAACTGGAGCATATTGAAACAATAACCAGGGAAATTTACCAAAAAAAAATTAATAGTATAAAGAAAGGAAAAGAACTGCGACTTCACATTCTATCAGAACTCTTCCAACTTGATCCTTTTGAAATAGATATTTTTTTAATCTGCTTGGCACCAGAGCTCGATCTACGATATGAAAAACTATATGCTTATCTTCAAAATGATCTAACAAAAAAGCGTCCGAGTGTTGATCTGGTGTTAACACTCCTCTATCCTTCTATAGAAAAAAGGTTCCGTGCAAGGCAAAAATTCTCATATACTGGTACATTGATCAACAACCATCTCATTTATTTTACAGATGATAATCCGATGGACGAGATTCCATTATTATCCCGCTCCTTAAAGGTAGATGAAAGGATCATTAGCTTTTTATTAGAATCAGATGCGATCGATCCTAAAATACAAAATATTTGTACTCTAATTGAATCTGATAAGTATTTTTCAGATATTATAATCCCAGAGGATGAAAAAAATAAATTGATCGAGCTTTTACAGTACCATTCTCATGTTGAAGTTCCTTTGATAATACAATTACATGGACCTTATGGTACTGGAAAGAAATTAACGGCTGAAGCTGTTTGCACTGAATTAAAAATGTTCTTATTGGTGGTTGATTCAAAGGCTTTGATTAAGGATGAGTCTTTTGAAATACTGGATATCATAATCCGTGAAGCTCAATTACAGCATTCATGTCTATATCTTGAAGGTTTTGATGCTCTATTTAAGGAAGAGAATACAGGAATAAATATAAGGAATTTGATTCTTAAACTAGATGATTTTCCAAATTTGATTTTTCTATCAAGTGAAGAAACGTGGGAACCACAAGTGGCTCTTGCAAAACATAGATATATAAATTTTAACATACCTCTTCCTTCTTTCACACACCGCAAACAGATATGGAGCTCATTCTTGGAAAGTTATTCTACAATAATAGATGATGCTGACATCAATGCACTTGCTACTAAGTTCAACTTCAGCGGTGGTCAGATAAAAGATACTATTTACACTGCAAATAATATTGCAAGGTTAAGTACGCCGGATGTTTCCGGACTTTCTGTACATGACCTTTATGAGGGTGCGAAAGCCAGGTCTAACAAGAAGCTTGGTGAGTTAGCTAAAAAGATAATTCCTCTACATACCTGGGAGGATATTATACTGCCAGCAGATATAAAAACGCAACTGAAAGAAATAAGGATATATATAAAGCATAAAGGAACGGTATATTCGGACTGGAAATTTGATAAAAAAATATCACTGGGAAAAGGTCTGAATACCCTCTTCTCAGGACCATCCGGTACAGGCAAGACCATGGCTGCACAGATTATTGCCAGGCAAGCCCAATTGGATATCTATAAGATCGACCTTTCCAGTGTAGTAAGTAAATATATTGGTGAAACAGAAAAAAACCTCAGTAAGATCTTTAAAGAAGCTGAGACCAGTAATGCAATCCTGTTTTTTGACGAGGCAGATGCCCTTTTTGGGAAACGTTCGGAAGTAAAAGATGCCCATGATAGGTATGCTAATATAGAAACCGGATATTTACTGCAGAAAATGGAAGAATATGAAGGTGTTGTGATACTTGCTACGAACCTTAGTAAAAATATTGATGATGCTTTTTTAAGAAGGATGCAGTTTATAGTAGAGTTTCCATTCCCTGATAAAACACTGAGAAAACAAATATGGATCAAGATATTTCCAGAGGAAGCACCGCTTAGTAATGACATAAATTTTGATTTTATCTCTGAGAAGCTAAAGCTTGCAGGAGGTAATATTAAAAATATAGCTATTGCATCGGCATTTTATGCTGCTGATAGGTCTGAAAGAATCAAAATGTCCCATATTATGCATGCAGCAAAACGGGAATATCAGAAAATGGGAAAAACCTTCTTAAAAGCAGATTTTACACCCTATTATGAAATTATTGAGGCGGAATAAAATTAAATGGCAATCTTAAGGGACGTTGGAGAATCAGTAAAGGAATTACTTCATCAAAAAATATATGAACTTTCTGATGAGAATTCCATTCTATTTGATTCACCGGCAGATATTGAAGCTACCACTACTCCAAAGCTTTCAATGTTCCTGTACCAGATCGTTGAGAATAGTCATCTGCGAAATGTTGAACCTAAACCCATTGGCATAGATCAAATGCGTTACTCTCCTCTTGCCCTTGATCTATATTATATATTCACTCCTTTTGCCAATAATAGAGAAACAGAAGTCATAATCCTTGAGCGGATCATGCAGATTTTTTATGATAATGCTGTAATTAAGGATGAGATGCTCACAGTGAGCCTGAAAGAAAGTGGAAATGATAAGATACGGGTTATTGCCAATAATCTATCTTTTGAAGAACTGAACAAACTCTGGGAACGGTTTCCTAATAAGGATTTCAAACTTTCAGTGTCTTATATATTTACACCTATAAAAATCCCCTCAGAAAAACCGGATATCAGGATCAAGCGTGTCTCAGAAAAACCGGATATCAGGATCAAGCGTGTTATAGAAAAGGATATCTAAGTGTATACAAAGAAAAAATGTAACTATTCAGCCTTCCTTTAGACCGGATGCCGATGACGAAAATCAGCTTATTTGTGTATATGGTGATACATTTTTTAGTTTTTAATACTGAGTCTACGTCCATCGATTCCAAAGGCATTTGACAATTGTGTGCAATTATCTATTTGTGGACTATTCAATCTACCGATAACGTTTATGTATGGCTGAATAGTTACGAAAAAATAAACAAAAGTAGGTTTTTTAATCAAATGGTTAAAACAATATTAACTCTGGCTGTAATGCCAAAGGATGATATATCTCCTGAGAAAAAAGTCATTGGAGATGTTTTTTTAAATACCTCAATGATAACAAAACCTATCATAAAACATAATACAGGATATTTTATATTATTAAATTGTAACTATTCAGCCATACATAAACGTTATCGTTAGACTGAATAGTCCACAAATAGATAATTACACAGAATTGTCAAAAACCGTTGAAATCGATGGACTTGGACTCAGTATTAAAAACTAAAAAATGTATTACCATTGACACAAAAAAGTGGATTTTCGCCATCTACATCCGGTGTTAAGGATGGCTGAATAGTAACATTAAATTTTCCAAAAGGGAAGTTCATTCTCACAGTAGGTGGTGCATTTTACAAACAGGAAGATTTCAGTATAGATTTTACATCGATCGATCGTGAACACCCCTTCATTGATCTTTTTCTACAACCAAAAGCCAACTATCCTTTTCCAGAAGGAATGACAATTATAAAAGATAAGATCATTGATTCTAAATATATGCCAGTTCCCGATGCTTCTATAAAAGTCAAGGGAGCTGTATCGGATAATATTTCCCAAGAGGATGGTAGTTTTTTCATCCGGTTTAATACCAAACATAAAGCTAAAAAATCAACACTCAATATTGTTAAGGATGGGTATAAACCAAAGAAACTAACAGTTTCATTAATAATCGGTAAAACTATACAAGCACAGACAATACAATTAACTTAAAAATAGATATGGGAGTGTATAACGTGTAATTGCAAAACTATTGAATCATAATTGCTAATCAATTCACAAAGTATATAAAAATTTTCAAAATGTGTCTTTTTGTGTTTTTTGAATAATCTGAAAAATTATGCCGAATGTTTTATTAATCATTCAAATAGTACATAAGGTATAATTTGAATATCGAAAATGCTCACTTCGTTCTTATTTTCTAATCTTCAGCTTCTTCAAAGCTTAAGTCAAGAAAATCTGAGTGCTAGCGAGGATTTTGTTCTGCATTAGAATTAATTTTTAGATAGGGTGGTGTTATGGTTGTAATTCGAAATAAGTTAGACCAGAAAATAATAATAAATTTGAATGAAAGTAAAAGTATCTTTTTATTATCAAAAGGTACAGCAGATGTATCAGATGAAGAATATTCATCAAGACATCTTCAAAAACTAATTGTAAAGGGGGCTATCATTAAAAGTCATCATGATAAGAAACCTGATGCTGAACCGTTAATATCAGATGAAACGGTAATACCAGATGAAACGGTAATACCAGATGAATCGGTAATAACAGATGAATCGGTAATAACAGATGAATCGGTAATAACAGATGAATCGGTAATAACAGATGAATCGGTAATAACAGATGAAACAGTTAGTGAGAAAAAATTAAATAATTTGGAGGGATAATATGAGCCAATATCTATCGCCAGGAGTCTATGTTGAGGAAAAGTCCTCAGGAGTAAAGCCAATTGAAGGAGTAGGTACTTCAACTGGTGCTTTTGTAGGAATCACCGAAAAGGGACCAATAGGTAAAGCAGAGCTGATAGCAAACTGGACACAGTTTGTTAATAAATTCGGAGGTTATATTGCCAATGGAAATATGGCATATGCAGTAAATCAATTTTTCAATGAAGGAGGAACAAGATGCTATGTTGTTCGAACCTGCCATTATTCGGATATACAGGATCTGAATACAAAGGCGTCTTCACCTTCATCCGGGACATTAACAGACAGCAGTAATGAACCCGCACTAAGGGTTTTGGCATCATCTGATGGGAAATGGGGTGATGAAATATCAGTTGACGTTGAAGCCGCCACTGATCCTAAACTTGAAGAAAACGGATTCAAACTGATCGTCAAATATAATGATATTGAAGTAGAAGCAATTGATGACCTTACCATAAACAATGTAGAAGATAAGATCAATAATAATGATTTATCTTATATCAGAGTTGAAAAGGATGACTGGGATGAAGGAAGTCCTCCTAATAGCGTTGCAGGTTCGGGAAATAAACCACGTATTGACCAACCAATTACTCTGGAAGAAGGTGATGATGGCATAAATGATCTGAAATCTACGGATTTTATTGGTGATGAAAGTGCACAGAACGGCCTTTATGCATTTGATGTGATCGATGATATTAACATAGTAGCTATTCCTGATATGGCAGGAGAAAGAGGGGTAATGCTGGCAGGACTAAATTACTGCCAGGTCAGAGGTGACTGCTTCTTTGTTGCTGATCCTCCTTCTGATTTAAGCCCAATGGAAATACTCGATTTCAAGAAAGGAACTGGTGATTATAGAGGAAATGCATTTAATTCCTCATATGGAGCACTGTATTATCCATGGATTAAAATCACCGACCCGGCAACAGGAAGGATAAAAACCGTTCCTCCATCCGGAGCTGTTGCAGGTACGTATGCTAAGACCGACACAGTCAGAGGAGTCCATAAAGCACCTGCTGGCATTGTAGAAGGTTATCTTGATACTGTTACTGGTATTGAAAAGATAATCACGAAAAGTGAACATGACGGATTGAACCCTCAGGGAATAAATGTGATCCGTTCCTTCCCGTCATCAGGAATCTGCATATGGGGTGCAAGAACTCTCTCCGCCGATCCAGAATGGAAATATATCAATATCAGACGGCTCTTTATTTTCCTTGAAGAATCCATTGACGAAGCTACTCAATGGGTAGTTTTTGAGCCGAACACTCCTTCTCTATGGGGATCAGTAAAAAGGAATATTACAGCATTTCTTTTAAGGGTCTGGAGAGATGGTGCTTTGTTTGGAACTACTCCTGAAGAGGCTTTTTATGTTAAGGTTGATGAAGAGAATAATCCGCCTGAAGTCAGAGATGCAGGACAGCTTATCATAGAGATTGGAGTAGCACCTGTAAAACCGGCTGAATTCGTAATAATCAGGATAAGTCAGAAAACATTAACGAAGTAATGTGAATTAATAACATAAAGGAGATAATAATATGGCAACAGGAGAAAGAAACGATCCATATAGGAATTTCAGGTTCAGAGTAGAGATCGATGGAATTCAAATAGCAAGTTTTGCAGAAGCCACAATCCCTGATTCAACCACAGATGTAACTGATTATAGAGAAGGTACGGATCTACCGTTTCAAAGAAAATTATCCGGACTTACCAAATATGGAAATATAACACTTAAAAGAGGGCTGACTGATTCAATGGATCTTTATAACTGGAAAAAGCTTGTTGAAGATTCCGGCGCTATGACAGCAAGAAAAAACATCTCGTTGATTTTGATCGATGAGGAAGGTAATGACAAGGCGCAATGGGATATTAACGAAGCATGGCCTACTAAATATGATCCATCTGATTTCAGTGCAAAAGCGAACGATGTGGTTATAGAAACATTTGAAATAGTACATGAAGGAGTCAAACGAATAAAGTAATGCTTAATTAAGAGGAAGAAAAATGGGAGTCTTACAGACAGAATATGATTTTACCTTACCTATGGGATTTGCTGATGAAGACGGCACACTTCATAAAGAAGGTAAGATGAGACTTGCTACCGCGGCAGATGAGATACTGCCTATGAAAGATCCAAGGGTGCAGAATAATCCGGCATATTTAACTGTAATCCTTTTTTCCAGAGTGATTACCAGTCTGGGAGATTTGAAGATGGTAAATCCAAGGATTATTGAAGGACTCTTTACAGTGGACTTTGCATACCTTCAGGATATGTACAACAGGATCAATCAAAACGGTTCGAATACTATCAAAGCGATATGCCCTAAATGTGAGCATGAGTTTGATATAGAGGCAAACTCGTCGGGGGAATTATAGGCTACCCACTCAATAATGTATATGAGGAGGTAGCCTTTTTGGCATATCACCTCCACTGGGATTATGAGACCATTATAAATATGGAACATAATGAGCGTAAGCAGTGGTGTGAAGAGGTTAGTAAAATAAATAAGAAAATGAATTCAAATAAAACAAAAAGTCTTGTGGATGTTTAGAGAAAGCTATGTCGCCAACAGGAAAAAGATCAGACCCTTATAGTGCCTATAGATTTAAAGTGGAAATAGAAGGTATTATTGCGGCCGGATTTACCGATGTTTCAGGCTTAACAATTGAAACTGAAGTTGAAACTATAAAAGAAGGAGGAGTCAATAACTACGAATATAAACTCCCAAAATTTACCAAATACAGTAACATTACATTGAAGCGTGGACTTATAGATTTGAAACTATGGGACTGGTATCAGACTGTAATATCCGGAAAATTTAAAAGAAAGAGTGGGACTATTTATCTACTTGATTACTCTGGAAATAAAACCCTGGACTACTACGATTTCTACGAAGCTTATCCAATCAAATGGGAAGGACCTACGTTCAATGCCAAAAATAGTACTGTTGCAAGTGAGACATTGGTACTAGCTCATAAGCATTTAATTAAAGCAATAAAATGAACAAATACAATATATTTATTAAAATATTATTGGATAGAATATCAAAACCGTCTGTTGGAATTGATGATTCTGTTTTTTCTAAAAATATAGTTCGCAAATATGGTATTTTCAGAAATTCAGGCCGGCTGCCTTCATTGATATTCCTCAGGTTATTTGGTAATAGAAGCGTTAATAAGAAAATTAATTTAAATAATAAAATATTTATTAATAATTCCATCAAATCTTTTTATATACAGTATCCGGAAGTATTCAGGCAATATTGTTCATATTTTCCAATTGTAGATCAAAATATATCTCGGAAAACAGCAAATATTTCAATGTTTAAGCAAGGCGGGATTGTTAATAATATTGTTAAAAATACTATATCACATGAACACATAACTAATAAGTATTATGAGACTGGAGATTACAGGTCATTTCCCATTTTAACCGCAACAGTTGGAGCATCAGAAATTAGTTTATATTCAATTAATCATATAGCCAACAATTATTTACAGAGATTTATTAATATTAGAAATACAGGTCATAAATTTAATAAACAGATTTATCCGGAAATACAGTATTTTGCTAATGAGGACCAATTTTTTAAATTATTACAAATAATTAAAAAAAACAGATCAATTGCAGATAAAAACATATCTCAAGAAACAGCAGATATTTCAATTCCAAAGCAAGGCGGGATTGTTAATACTAATATTAATAATACTATATCACATGAACATATTACTAATAGGTATTATGAGGCTGGAGATGCCAGATCATTTCCTATCTCAAGCACGACAATTAGAGCACCAGGAATTACTGTAAATTCAATAAATCCTATAGTTAGTAATTATTTACAGAGATTCATCAATATTATAAAAACAGGTTCTAAATTTAATAAACCGATTTATCCGGAAATACAGTATTTTACTAATGAAAAACATCTTTTTAGATTGGTACAATTAATTAAAAAAAACAAATCAATTGCAGAAAAAAACATAACTCAAGTATCAGGAATTACTGTAAATTCAATAAATCCTATAGTTAGTAATTATTTACAGAGATTCATCAATATTATAAAAACAGGTTTTAAATTTAATAAACAGACTTATCCGGAAATACAGTATTTTACTAATGAAAAACATTTTTTTAGATTATTACAAATAATTAAAAAAAACAGATCAATTGCAGATAAAAACACATCTCAAGAAACAGCAAATATTTCAATTTCAAAGCAAGGCAGGATTGTTAATAATAATAATATAAATAATACTATACCACATGAATACATAACTAATAAGTATTATGAGACTGGAGACGACATATCATTTCCCATCTCAAGTACGACAGTCAGAGCATCAGGAATTACTGTAAATTCAATAAATCCTATAGTTAGTAATTATTTACAGAGATTTATCAGTATTAAAAATACAGGTCCTGAATTTAATAAACCGATTTATCCGGAAATACAGTATTTTACTAATGAAAACTATCTTTTTGAATTATTACAAACAATTAAAAAAAACAGATTAAGTATATATAAAAATATACCTCAGACAACTGTAAATATTTCAATTGAAAAGCAAAGCGGGATTATTAATAATAATAATATTTATGGTACTATACCACATGAATATATAACTAATAAGTATTATGAGACTGGAGACGACATATCATTTCCCATCTCAAGTACGACAGTTAGAGCATCAGGAATTACTGTAAATTCAATAAATCCTATAGTTAGTAATTATTTACAGAGATTTATAAATATTATAAATACAGGTCCTACATTTAATAAATCGATTTATCCGGAAATGCAGTATTTTGCTAATGAAAATCATCTTTTTAGATTATTACAAATAATTGAAAAAAACAGATCAATTGAAGATAAAAATATATCTCAAGAAACTACAAATATTTCAATTGCAAAGCAAGGCAGGATTGTAAATAATAATAATATTAATAATACTATACCATATGAACATATAACTAATAAGCATTATGAGACTGAAGACGACATATCATTTTCCATCTCAAGCACGACAATTGGAGCATCAGGAATTACTGTAAATTCAATAAATCCTATAGTTAGTAATTATTTACAGAGATTTATAAATATTATGAATACAGCTCCTACATTTAATAAACCGATTTATCCGGAAATACGGTATTTTACTAATGAAAACCATCTTTTTAGATTATTGCAAATCGTTAAAAAAAACAGATCAATTGTAGATAATAATATATCTCAAGAAACTGCAAATATTTCAAATTCACAGCAAAGCAGAATTATTAATAATACCAGACTTTATAATCACATAATTAAAAAAAGTTCTAATGCCATCAAATATTTTCAGGAAATTAGCAATATTAACAATATAGGTTCAAGAGTTATTCATCCCCTTATAATTGGATTACATCCTTCTTTTAATGAAGAAGATCTAATTAATAAAAATAATTTTCCAATACAAGATGTTGATCTCACATATGCCAGCGATCCCGTTCTCAATATGCCCACTTCACAAAATGCAGATATTGATCAGGAAAAAATTGAAAACATACCTGTTAGAAGTGTAAATTCAACAGGGATAAATGAAAACCTGATAAAAGAATCCTCGCCGCACAGACCAGTTCATGAAATTTACATGATTGCTGATAAGGTATACAAGATAATCGAGAAAAAGATATCAATAGAAAAGGACAGGAGAGGTTTATTCTAATGGTAGAAAAAGCTCAAATTAAAATACTTGACGGCACTGTTGACGGAAACAAAATATTAGATGTTATGTTTAATCCTGTGGATTATACGGTTTCACTCAGTGGTACATTTAAACCTAAAAAAAAGGGACAAGAATCAAGACCTTCCTTTGATAAAGTTGAAATTAAAGATTTTACTGTTAAATCATTTTTTGATACATATGAAACACAATCTGATGTAAGAGTAAAAACCAATAAGATTGCCAAACTATTATTACCTACTGTTGAAGGACGTGGTCGAAAGAGGCCTCCGATTTGCCTTTTTGTCTGGGGTAAATTTACATATAAAGGAATAATTCATAAACTTGATCAGAAATTTACAATGTTCCTGGAAACAGGGATACCTGTTAGAGCAGAACTAACCTTTACTTTCAAATCTATTGCTACTCCAAAGGAGTATGCAGAGTATATGGGGATCGGAGCCAGCAGGAAAGTGTGGACAGTAAAAAACAGTGATAGGCTTGATCTTATTGCTCATAGGGCACTCAAGGATGCAGCTTTATGGAGAAAGATAGCTGATGAAAATAATATTGATGACCCTATTGCATTTCCTCAGACGCACGACATTGGAAAAACATTAGTAATACCTGATTAAGGAGTCCTGCTTGATGGAAGGTAATATTATAAATGTTGCCAGTTTCAAGCTGCTCTTTGATGGAAATGAGCTTTCTGATGAACTGCTGATGGCTGTTAAAGATGTTACGTTTGAGGATGAGATCAATCTCCCGGCAATGTTTATTATTAAGCTGAATATTGTTAATTTTATGGAAGGAACATGGAGAGGGATTGATCTTGAAAGCTTCAAGCCGGGAGATACTGTCAAGCTCTCTATGGGTATGGACAGTGCAGTGGAAATAATGACAGGTGAGATCACAGCACTTGATCTGACATTTTCTGATACTGCTTTTTTAGAGATAAGAGGTTATGATAAACTTCATAGATTAAGATTCGGGACAATGCGGCGTTCGTTTACAGATATGAAAGACAGCGATATCGCTTCATCCATTGCTTCGGAAGTAGGTCTAACCCCTGAAGTTGAAGATTCCCAAAAAACCCACCTTTATATTTTCCAGAATGACCAGAGCAATTACGAATTCTTACTTGAACGCGGAAAGCGTATTGGCTTTGAGATGCTTGTAAATAATGATACATTTATCTTTCGAAAATCACAGGAAGATAAAACACCTGAATTAACTCTTGAGTATGGTGTGGATCTTGATAGCTTTTCAGTACAGATAAAAACACTGACTGAAGGAAGCCAGATTGAAGTAAGAGGCTGGGACATCAAGAAAAAAGAAGAGATAATATCTACTGTTTCAAGCGGAAGTGAGAATACCAGGATGGGGGGTAAAGAATCAGGTTATTACTTTTCACAGAGTGCTTTTGGATCATCATCTGTTTGCATTGTGGATGATATGATCACTGATATTGATGAAGCGCAGAATATTGCAAAAGCAAAATATAACCTTATGCTTAAAGAGTTCATATCCGGTGAGGGAGAATGTATGGGGAATCCCGGGATTAGAGCAGGTATGACTGTCGAGATCAAAGGGTTCGGAGAAAGGATCAGCGGAATATTTTATGTGACCTCTACAGTACATTCAATCAAGGAAGGAGCATATACAACAACCTTTAAAGTGAGGAGAACCGGCATATGAGTATTACTGATATCTTAGAGCAGAAAAAAAGATCAGATTCAAGAATATACGGTGTTGTAGTTGGAATTGTTACTAATAATAAAGATACTGAAAAACTTGGACGCGTAAAGGTCAAGATCCCCCGTTTAAGTGGTGAAGATGAATCGAACTGGGCAAGAGTAACATCTTTTATGGCAGGAAAAGAGAGAGGTGCATTTTTCTTACCAGAAGTTGATGATGAAGTGTTAGTGGCTTTTGAATATGGTGATATTAACATGCCGTATGTCATCGGATCATTGTGGAATGGAAAAGATGTACCTCCTGAAAATAACAGTGATGGAAAGAATAACATAAGAGTGATCCGCTCCAGGAGCGGGCATGTGATAACACTTGATGATAGTGATGGATCAGAACAGATAAAGATCATGGATAAAACCCAAAAAAATATGATAATCATAGATACAAAGAATAATAAGATCTCTATCAAGTCTGATAAAGACATCGAATTATCAGCACCTAACGGAAAGGTAACTATAGAAGCAATGGATCTTGTGACAAAATCAACTGCATCTACCAAGATTGAGGCTACTTCCAGTGTGGATGTTAAAGCATCAGGCAATCTGAACATTAAAGGGGCAATGGTGAATATTAATTAATCATGGGACTACCGGCAGCTAAACAGGGAGATCAGATCACAGCAATAGATATTCACATTATTATGATACCAACACCTGGGGGTCCGGTTCCAACTCCACTACCTCATCCTTTTATGGGTATTATTGATAATAGTCTCAGTGCTGATGTAAAGATAATGGGTATGCCGGCTGCAACAGTTGATTCAATGGCTTCGAATCTTCCACCCCATATTCCACAAGGCGGACCGTTCCAGAAGCCTCCCTCAAACAAAGCAACTATAAAAATGGGAAGCGTCACGGTAAAGATTAATGGAAAAATGGCTGCAAGGAATGGTGACACGGCAATGACCTGCAATGATCCTGCAGATATGCCAGTAGGTACGGTAATTGCAGTAGGTACGGTATTTATAGGGTGATATGAATGGAAAAGGATTTTCTTGGAGTCGGTTTTGGATTTCCATTGAAAGTTGAATCCGGAAAAGTTATCTGGTCAGAGTATGAAGAATCTATTAGAGAATCTATACTGTTAATCCTTGGTACTGTAAAAGGTGAGCGTGTTATGCGGCCTGACTTTGGATGTGGGATACATGAACTTGTTTTTTCTGCAAATAATATATCCACTGCGACACTTGTAATATTTTATGTCGAAGAGGCTTTGAAAAAATGGGAACCAAGAATTAAACTGATAAACGTTGATGCTAATCCTGATAATAACAAAAAGGAACGGATGAATATAGATATTGAATATAAGGCTATTTCGACAAATACGCGGTATAACCTTGTATATCCTTTTTACCTTGGTGGGGGATAGATGCAAAATAAAAAGCTTGTTCTGGATAACAGGACATCAGAAGAGATATATCAACAGACACTGGAACTTGCCAGTACGTACTGTCCTGAATTGACCATTCATGATGAGGCGGGATATTTTGATCCTGAGAATCCAGGTCTGGTATTGCTCAAACTCTTTTCGAAGATGACAGAAATGCTGATTGTACAGCTTAATAAAATTCCGGATAAACAAAGACTTGCCTTTTTTGACTTTGCAGGAATAGATCTGCTGCCGGCCAGACCATCAAAGGTTCCATTGACATTCTATCTTACAGAAGGTTCATCAGTTGCTACTGTTGCATCAGGTACAAGAGTAGCTTCATCAGATGACCCGGATGTGGTCTTTGAAACAGGACAGGATCTAAGTGTTGTCCCGGCTGCACTTACGGCTGTTTTTTCTTTTAATCCATGGGAGGATAAATATACAGATCATTCGGAATTTATATCAGGAAGTGAAGATGGTTTCTCAATCTTTGGAAAAAGTTCCAATGAAAAGCCAGTTGATCATATACTCTGTCTGGGTGATGATATATTGCTCAATATTCAGCGACCTGTGGATCTAATGATCCATTTTAAAGGGAGGGATCTTAAGCGGGATTTCTTTTATACGTGGTATGACGGTAATGAGAATCCTGTTAAAAACCCTAAGTTTTATAACGTAGGAGCAGAAGAATTAGATATTTCTTTTCATATAGAAAAGCTGGAACCAACTTATATTAATGGGGTCAGGAGTTTCTGGTTATCAACAAGACCAAAGAAGGATATGCAAATAGTCAAAGGAGTTAAACTACCCAGTATCTCTCACATTACTGTAGATATATCCATAAAACACATTACACCTGATATTGCCTTTGCAAATAATACACCTCTAGATCTGGCAATGGGTTTTTATCCGTTTGGAGAGGAACCAAAGCAAAAATCTGCATTTTACATAGGATCAAATGAGGCTTTTTCAAAGGAGAATGCTACTATTTCTTTATATTTCGGGTTTGAAGATGACAGAAAATTTGAAGTAAATACTTATCCATGGGAATACTGGAACGGGAGTGAATGGGAATTACTGGAATTAATAGATACTGAAAAAAAGTCTGATGATCAGGTTAGATTTATCTGTCCTTCTATTCTTCCATTAGAAATCAACGGTCAGTTGAACAGATGGATAAGGGTAAAAAACATATATGATTATGAAAGAAAATTTGAGACAAAAGGTATTGATGATATAATCCACCGATTTCCTGAAGAATATGAAAAATATAAAAAAGATTTTTCCAGGATTTTTACTGAAATGGGCATTGCTGTCGCAGTTGAATATAAAATACCAGATCAGTCTCCTCCTTTTATTAAATCTTTAACAATCTCATACAGCTATTATAAAAAAGAAATTGAAAGAATTAAAACCTTAAACAATTTTCAATTTAAAGACTTTCAACCTGGAGGCAAACCATTTGCATCTTCAAATAAAATGCCAGCTTTATATCTTGGCTTTAATAAAAATATTGCAAATATGCCGTTAACCCTTTTTTTTGCGCTTAAGATGAAGCTTTTTAATGAAAAAGAAAATATAATCATACATCCGGATCATAAAGATCAATTTGGTCAAGAACAGGATTATTTATTAACTGTTAAGGAACCAACTGATCTTGCATACAAATACTTCAATGGTGTTTTATGGAAAGATATTACTGTTGAGGATGAAACAGATTCCTTTCAAACAGATGGGATTGTAAATTTTGTTGGTCTTTCTGACATTAAACACACCCTGGAATTTGAAAGGAAACTGTACTGGATCAAAGTGGAGATCAATAAGGGTAATTGGGTATCCTGCCCTAAATTAAAGGGTATTTTTCCAAATACGGTCCGGGCAACGAACAATGTAACTGTTGAGGATGAGATCCTTGGTTCAGGTAACGGGCACAGTGATCTTACACTTTCTTTTTCAAAAAAGCCTATACTTGAAGGAGAGGTAATTGAGGTAAAAGAGATCAGAGTTTTATCAAAAGATGAAATAACCTCTATGGTCTCAAAAAAACAGAGGGATTTACTAAAAAAGCAGGAGGGATCAGGTAAAATTCAGGAAATATGGGTAAGATGGCATGAAATAAAGGATTTTGCACTTTCGGATCCTCTAGGCCGTCATTATATTCTTGATAGAGCAAACGGCAGGATAACTTTTGGTGATGGTATCAGGGGCATGATACCTCAAAACGGAAAAAATAACATTATTGCACGGAAGTACATAAGCGGAGGTGGTAAAAAGGGTGATGTAGGAGCTGGGATGATCACATCTTTAAAAACTGCCATTCCAAATATAGAAAGTGTGGCCAACCACATCCCATCATCCGGAGGTAGTAACCAGGAGACTCTTGACCAAGCAATCGAACGCGGACCCTATACCATTAAAAGCAGGAATAAAGCTATTACTAAAGAGGATTTTGAGTGGCTTGCATATGAATCCTCACAATATGTTGCCAGGGCAAAATGCATCCCTGATAATGACAGGATAAATGTTATCATAGTGCCGAAATTTGATAGTGCTGCTCCGCTACCTGACATTGGACTTCTGGATATGGTCGAAAGGTATCTTAAAGATAGAGTCTTTTTTTTAATTCTTAACAAAATAGAGGTAATTGGTCCTGATTATAAGGAAATAACTATCGATTTGAAATTCAAGCCGTTAATTACGACCGGAAGTACTATTGTAATGGATAGGATAAAAAAAAGGCTTGAATTATATCTGCATCCCTTACAAGGCGGTCACAATGGAAAGGGATGGGAGTTCGGACAGGACATTTTTATCTCAAAGATAGCGGCGGTAATCGAAGGTATTGAAGGTGTGGATTATATTACTGACATTAAACTTACAAAGGACGAAAAAGAAAAAATTGATAAAAAATCAGGTGTGGAACATATCAGGATCGAACCTAATGCTTTGCCCTGCTGCGGTAATATCAATGTGACAATTGAAGGATGAGATATGCCAATTACACTTCCTGATCTTGATACTAAAAGCTATCAGGATATTGTAGATGAAATGATTGCATCTATTCCTAATTATACTGATAAATGGACAAATTACAATGTATCTGATCCTGGTATTACTATACTTGAGATGGTTTGCTGGATCACAGAGGCAACATTATACAGGATAAACAAAATACCAGATGCATCATATGTCAATTTCCTGCGGCTCTTAGCAGGAGTCTCAGGTATCGATGATATCGACCGTTTGTTAGCAGATCCCAATCTTTTCAGGTCTCATAGGGATATTCTTGAATTCCTACTAGAGATCGAAACAGGAAATGAGACAAATATTATAGATATGAAAGCGGCAGCTTTAACATTTTTAAATTCACGGTACAGGGCAGTAACCAAAGAGGACTTTCGTGAACTTGCTATTGAAGCTACTGACTCTGATCTGTTCTATACCGGTGATCTCAAGGATACTGTTAGATTACTTGTTAAATTGAGTGATGCCAAAGATCATGTATCCCTTTTTATCTATGAGTCTTTTTCTTCGACTATGAAGGGATTACTTGAAAGATTTGATAGATCAGCGCCTTTATCACCATTACTTCAACAAACATTAATTGATGAATTGAACAGGTTGATCCAAAGCGGCTATATCAACAAAGAAGAGTCCTTTTCAGAAGTGGAACTGAGTGACAGGACTAAAGTATTGATGCAAAAACAAGAATTGCATGGAGAAGCTCATATACTTCTAAACAGAATGCTCCTTGAAGATGCCTACCCTGATCAACTTGAAAATATAGCTAACCGTGCTAAGGTTATCAGGGCGATCGTAGATCAATCTACAAAAGGAGAAAAGGTCAGGATAATCATTGTATCCGACAGGCGGGATAAATATAAGGCACTTATAGAACAAGTGAAAGAATACTTAGATCCCAGACGTCTTATAGGAACAGTGATCGAAGTGAGTAGTCCTGATTATACTGGTGTTTGGATTCATGTGAAGATAGAACTTACTTCATATGAAAAAGTAGAGATAGTCCAGGAGAATGTAAGGACAAGGATCTTGAATTATCTTGATCCTTTAACAGGTGGTTCCAAAGGCAGCGGATGGCCATATGGAAGACCCCTTATAATTTATGAGGTTGTTCAGGTGGTGGAAGATACCAACGGCGTTAAACGAACTGTTAGTGTAGTGATCGATAACGATGATGATCTGAAAAAAAAAACAATTGACGGGCTGATTGATGTTTCTGTTGAAGTAGAGGTCGTGGAGGAAGTTGCAGGCGATGAATTCCAAAAGTAAATATATGGAGTATCTTCCTTCAGTATTTTACGAGACAGTAAAGGACGGGAAGGTTCCTTTTATCACACAATATCTTAAAATATTTGAAAAAATATTAAGTGGAATTGATGATGATGCATTAAATGGAAGAAAGGGTATTGCAGAGGTGCTTGATATCATTCCTGAATTATTTCACCCCCGCTTCTCATTCATATTTGATGAAACGTCTTTTTTGCATCCTATAGAAAATAATAACAAAGAACTCTTCAGGAAATATTTCAATACTGATATGGATACGCAAGAGTTCATGAATATTTATGTAGATGAATTCTTAGAATGGCTGGCAAGCTGGGTAGCCCTTGTATTGAAAGAGGACTGGGACATTGAAAGAAAAAGAAAGGTTATTGCTGGTATCATTCCAATATTTCGAATGCGCGGGACTAAAAAGGGACTGGAAGAATATCTATGGATATATACTGGAACTGATGTGAATATTATTGAAGAAGTAGAACCATTTCAGGTAGGAATAAGATCGACTGTTGGAGAGAATACTATATTAGGTGGACTACCACCCTATTTTTTTATTGTTAATGTGGACCTGCCTGCATCTGATAATATAACCATAAATAACAAACGAAAGGTAATTAAGAAAATCATTGAATCAGAAAAACCCGTACATACAAATTATTCGATAAATATTAAAATAGAAGATTCATGATACTCTTTTTTTTAAGGAGATAATGTATGACGATTAAAAGGTTGAACTATTTTACAGGACAGTTCTTAGAGGAGAATGATTTTAAGGACGAACAGCAGTATCATGTGAATGCTATCAGGTCACATAGTAAGAACCTGCATACATGGGGTATTGCATACGGTCTTGATGTTATGTTTACGCGTGGTGCCAAGTATGTGATGGTTTCAGGTGGTATGGCTGTTGATGGTCAGGGAAGGCAGATCTTACTCATTGAGGATGAGCGGATCGATCTTTTTGCGGCTACTGCAACAACGCTTTATTTGACCATATCATACGACCAGAGCCTGAGTGACGCTACTGAGGAGACAGGAGTAAAAGGATATTCCCGCATTACGGAACATCCTGATATAAAGTACGATCCGGAAATGCCTGATGAACCTGCAACAAAGATCTTGCTGGCAAAGATGATACTGGATCGTGACAATATGACTATCCACAAGATCGATATTGAGGATCGAAAATATGCTGGTGCCGTAGGAGGTGATATGGTTGTTAGAAGCTTGAGCTTCCTGCTTCCTACCGACTCGAATAAGTTGCCTGTGATGAGAGGTATCGATGATGGGATAGAGGTTAATTCTGATAATACTACACATACTGGTAATCTTAATGTCGCTGGCATATTGAGCGGAAACCTTGACAAGGATATGGTAGGTAAGGATCAAATCATTGATAGATCAGTCCCGATATCAAAATTCAAGACCCATAAAAGGTCAAGTGAAGAGATATTGGGTGAAAAACCGATCGAGATCAATGCTAATTCTGAGAAAGAAGTACATTCTGAACTTTCTAATACACACAGGTTCTTCATAACCAGTGTACTTCCAACTACTCCTGACTCAGCTATTGAATGGAGGTGGGTTGTTAATTTTCATAGAGATCAATATTTCTATAGATTAATGGTAAAGAACCTGTCTGATAAGACAATTGGTGTCAGATTTAAGTATTACGATATATTGGAAGAATAGTGTCGAGTCAATCATACAATATCGCAATATATATGATCTGACACGGTTATGTTTTCCAGTTATTTTCAAGACGCTGATTCACGCAGATTAACGCTGATTTAAGGTTGCATCTGCGTAACCTGCACGCTCTTAAGGCGTAGCAGGCATTCACTTCCACAGGAAGTGAATGTATCAGTGTTAATCTGTGTCTAATATAATTATTGATTAATTTGATTTTAGAATTGTGCCCTATGCCCTTCATAATCCGACACTTGAAAGTTGATTTGACAATAGAGGTAGATCATGCAATCAGAATATCAAACCAATACCCAAAACAACTCCCATGAATTCCTTAAGGAAATAACCAGGGGTATTCTATATACCCACACACGCATCAATGCCAATACCACCAGGAACTTAGAAGCGTCCTCATTTCTTTACGCACTCATCGAACTGCTGAGTGAAAAGGATATACTCTCAATTGAAGAGCTGGATGAGCGTAAAAAGCAGGTGGCACATCGGCTGGTAAATAAATTTGTAGAGAGTAAAATAGGGCTTCTGTACCAGGATCCGGAATGTGATAAATATACTTTTGAACATGAAACTGATGTCGATTGTGAGAGCAGGCGGCATATCTGCAAGGCTATATGCTGTAAATTTCCTTTTGCTCTATCAAGACAGGATGTAGAAGAGGGTGCTATCAGGTGGGAATTTGGCAGACCATACCTTATAGCTCACGGCGATGATGGTTATTGCGTTCATCTGGATAGGGAGAATTACAGGTGTACGGTGTGGGAGCAGCGGCCTGTACCCTGTCGGGGATTTGACTGTGAGAATAATGAAAAATGGAAGGTGTGGGAAGATTTTGTAAAGATGGTAATAAATGATGAGATGATTAAGCAGATAGATGACAGTAATGAGAAAGTTTATATTTATCAGAATTCAAAAGATAATAAAAGAGTTGGGGAGTAGTCATTGAACAAAGGGTGATATTATTAGAATATATGGTACAATTCGTGATTCGAAGAATAAAGACCCTGTTGCAGAGGCAAACATCAAGCTCAGTATCGAAGGTATGCAAATAGCTTCTATTACTACTAGTGGGCAGGGTGAATATGAATATGCAACAGAGGAAGATTATCTGGAGCAGACATTAGATTTTGTCATTCAAAAAGAAGGTTTTGAAACAAAGAACATTTCTTACGAGATCGATAAAGCTGAAATTAAGTCAGATATTCTATTGAATGAGCTTGAAAAAGGAACAAAAGAAAAAACAAGGATATTTGGCATTATTCGAAATTCAAAGAACCGCGATCCTGCTAAGGCTGCAAGTATCACACTTAGTATCGAAGGTACGCAAATAGCTGCCATCACTTCTGATGAGATGGGGAGATATGAATACACAGCAGAGGAAGATTATACTGGCCAGACTTTGGATTATGTCATCCAGAAAGAAGGTTTTATAAGAAAAGATATTTCACATGAGATCGATAGATTTGAGATCAAATCAGATATCCTGATGGATGAAATTGAAATTAAGATAAAAGGAAAGATCTGTGATGAAACAGATAGTCCTCTGGATAATGCCAGTATTAGTTTTTCAATAGGTAACTCAACAATAAACCTGAATTCTGATAAGGAAGGATCATTCTCATTTAACATAAGCCAGCAGTTCTTGAACCAGATTATTGGATATGAGGCTAATAAAGAAGGCTTTAAGATTAAAAGCGGGAAATTGAAATTAATTGAGGATCTAAGATGTATCAATTTATCTGAACCTATTCCTGATCCTGTTCCTAATCCTGATAGATGGAAAAAGATTGCTGCAGTTGGAATCGTTTTGACCGGTGTGGCAATAGTCTTATTTGCAATACAAACTTCTATCCCCACTCCTGCAGCTTCCCCTGCCAATAATCCTCCGGAATCATTTATAGATTCAATCAACCCAAGCCCGGGTCTGCAAGGACAATCTGTTACATTCATAGGTCATGGAGATGATCTGGATAGTGGAGATTCTATAACCGAATATAAATGGGAATCAAATATTGACGGATATCTAAGCGACCAAAAAACATTTTCCACTTCAAGTTTAACCTCAGGATTACATAAGATAACCCTGCAAGTTAAGGATAGTCATGAACAATGGTCAAGCGAAATTACAGAAAACCTGAGAGTAAAAATATATCTTCATGAAGATTTTGAGAGTGGCATGCCTGAAAATTGGTTGGTGGGGCCTACTTATGAATCTGCATATTATAAAGTCATTAAAGAACCTGAATCAGAAAACCATGTATTATTAGGACATGGACATGCGCATATAAATCCAAATATTGGTCAGGAATGGGATGACTACAGTTTTCAAGTTAATATTAAATTACTAAAAGACCAGATTGAACAAGAACCTGGTTGTAACCTTATAATTAGACAGCGAAAAAGCGAGAGATATTTTATTGAAATTTCTTTTGATACAGTTTCTATTTCCAGATCATATGAAGATTACTCAATAATTCTCATAGAGAATAAGGCTACAATTCCATATAACGAATGGAACAAAGTAAAGGTAGTTTGCAAAGGGAATCTGATAAAAGTGTTTGTAAATGATGATGTTAATCCTGTAATAAAATATACTGATAATGATAATCCTTTGAAGAATGGAAGAATAGATCTGGAAACATGGGACGACCAAGTCTATTATGATGATATACTGGTCGAAGAGCTTGATTAGTTGAAAGAGATAAAATATCATGAGCAAGTTATTTATTGTAATATTTAGCATGAAAGTACCCTCAGTCTTAACATCCCGTGACTATCGTTGTAAAGAAAACAACAATTTTCTGGGATGTTAAGATCAAAGATATTTATTTGTCATGTTACATCTGTGTTCTTTTTGTTTACAATTGCAAATATCTCACTTATTATTGATATTCTCTCATCAATGGATATTTCAGCAGTCTCAACAATCTTCCTCTTTTGAATTTCTCCTTTTTGATAACCGGTTTCATCTTCATACATTTCATTGTTTGTGATGAGATGCCATATAATCGTTACAATTTTTCTCGCCAGAGCAAT
>Ga0255367_1015_pt1 | contig 54469 bp, 58 predicted proteins | sample ANMaggSeSYBR01D8_FD_182098 | JGI IMG/M metagenome (GOLD analysis project Ga0255367, IMG submission 182098) | Sediment cell enrichment communities from methane seep in Santa Monica Basin, California, United Staets - ANME aggregate JGI... | ecosystem: Environmental > Aquatic > Marine > Cold seeps >... | reverse complement strand
AATCCGGCGGCGGCAAGGGACACCTGGGCAGACCCGACTTTCACTCAAAAGACACGGAGCACGTCAAACACCTGCAAAAGATGCCGGTAACACCGAACTACGACCCGGGCACCTACGGCCCGGATAAGGACTGAGTGGACGGAGGCTTCTGGAGTTTTACCGAAGCGGCAGTAAATAATTTACAGTAAAAGATACTTCCAAATCCACTTTATGAATTTACTCTATGCCTTCGACATGAGTTTTGCTACTTCTTCAGCTTCCATCACAGGAACAGACTCACATTTAGCAATATCGGTCCAGTATTCGTTGGCTGCCAGAATAACTTTAGGATCTTCTACCTCATAAAGATAGAAGGCTCGATTTCCTGTGAGGTCTATCCAATAGCCATGTTCCCTTATCCCTTCAGGACATTTCCACTCATCTGCCCTTTTTTCAAGTTCATCTCTTTTTTCCGGTTCCCAAGTCCATATATCCATAAACAACATTTATTTTTTCACTCCTTTCTGCTTCTTCTCCCTACAACAGTCACCTATACCCCAGAATTAATTCCAGGGCCTGTAAATAATATTTTACTCCCTATTATTTCAACTTGTCCATCTGAAACATTATACTCTACACATCCACTCATAACCACATCCGATTAAAATCAACCCAACCCACAACATCACCCAGAAAACCTCCTAACCCCTGCCCGCCCTTGCCCCAAGAACAAATCCGGAGGCGTAAAGGGACCCCTGGACAGACCCGACTTTCACCCAAAAAAAACGGGGCTCGTCACACACCTGCAAGAGATGCCGGTAACACCGGGCTGCGACCCGGGCATATGCGGCCGGGATAAAGACGGGGTGGACTGGGCCTTCGGGAGTTTTACCGAAACGGCAGTAAATGATTTCCATGAAAAGAACCGAGACTGAAAGGAACCGATCAGTCATTTGGAAGTTTAGTAAAAACATGATTAAATTTCTATATGAACAAGTTAACTCTCATAAAAAATCGTTTCAATAAGATATTCTTTTGCAGTTTCTACAGCTTTCAACCCTTTTTTACAAGTTTCTTTGTCAATACTTTCTAAAAGCTCCCCATGAACAATTTTGTTTCTATGGCTTAGAGCATCATTTTTTAAATTTTCAAATTCTTCTGTATTTCCAAAATCAACATCAAAATGCTTTTTTAAACCCCTTTGGCAAATTTCACTAATTCCAACCATACAGCCGCAATCTTCCTTTTTCTTAATTTGATTCAGTTTAGTATTACTTAATCTTAATTTTGTTTTCAGATTAGAGTTAATGAAATATTCAAAAGATGTAACTGATTGCAATAATGCAATATTATAATAACCTAAATTGAAATTATCTCTTATATTTAATTCAAGTTCTTTTTGAAGATCATAATATTTTGATTGCAAACAACTTCTGAAATTATCCTCCATTTCTTCATCTAATTTAAATTCTTCTCCACCATTAAATTGAAAAATTTGATGGCTAGGAATTAGTATAGAGACTATCTCTTTATTGTCATTTGTATCAACTAAAACATATTGAACATTAAAAATGTCCTTCTTAATAATGGATCTAAGCCAATATTCATTTGTAATGTTTTTATATTTTATTATAAATTCATTAATATATCCAATACTTAAATCTATAAATTGGTCAGGGATTATTCGAGATCGTTTGAAATCCTTTGATTTATATTTTCCATGAAGCTACTCATAGCAGAGTTGTGGGGTATCTCATGTCTCTGGCTACTGATGTTGCATTGACCATAGCTTGTCCCAACCGCAGCAGAGCTGCGGAGCATAACGATTAAGATAAAAAATATTCTACCAAACCAATTATGTCAACATCTCACATCAAGTTATTCTGTGTGATCCTGTTCGGATGAAGTTGAAAATCAAAGACATTAGAACGATCTCGATTATTCTAATAACATCTTTATCTATTTTACCAGAATCGAATGTTTGACTATCAAACCATATTTGAACTTTAGAATGTGATAACATACCTCCTCTATCTTCTTCCATTTTGGAAAATGGCGGTACATGGAAACCTTCGTTTTTATATCTAAATTCATAAATTCTTTCGATGCTTATTCGGGCTGGAATGTTATCTATGACAACCAAAAAAGGCTTTCCTTCATCTCCCTCTTTTATGCAATTCTGTAAATCAAATGACTTAGGAATTTTATACTCAACAATTACATTTCTTAATTTCTCTATTTCGAATTTATTTTCAGCATTTTCCATCTGTTGTCACTTCTTTTATCTAAAATCATAGTGTCAAGGTGATTTATAATCTTCCTCTAAGTTTGTTGTTAAAATGGCATTTTCATGCTCATGGGTGTCCTGGGGGTCATAAAGGCTTATTTTAACATCAAAACTAAGCGCTAATTTTTAGGTTTTGATGGAAGATTTTTTGGATTCACATTTACCACATAACACGCCGATTATATACACATACCCCACTACCCGGAAATCCTCGGACCCCTGCCCGCCCCTGACCTTAAGAACAAATCCGGCGGCGGCAATGGACCCCTGGACAGACCCGACTTTCACTCAAAGGACCCGGATCTCGTAAAAACACCTGCAAAAGATGCTGGTAACACCGGACTGCCAACCGGGCACCTACGGCCCGGATATGGACGGGAGTGGGTTGGGCCTTCGGGAGTTTTACCAAGCCGGGAGTAAATGATTTATAGGAAAAGAACCGGGACCGAAAGGAACCTATCGGTCATTTGGAAGTTTAGTAAATAACACGATAAAAATAAGTCTCAATCTTTTGAAAATCAATAAATCTTATCATGATGATTCATATCAACAAATAAAACAATCCCATTATTTTCATCAATAGTAAAAACAAGTACAGACGAACTACCGATATGAACTCTGCGCAATTGTTTCATATCATGGCTCAGGGGTTTATAGTGATGAGGATTTTGCAGTATTTCCTCTATCTTTTTCATCACTATCTCATAACGTTTCCTATCTTTTTTGAACAGTTTGCCAAGCTTCTTTTTCAAATTAGATTCAATGCCTGGCCTATACATTTTCAATTTCTTTCCTCAAATCATCGAAGCTGGAATATGTCTCAAAAACGCCTTCTTCTAAAATTTTTTCAACTTTTGCCCTGTATTCAGGACGTAGTCTGCGAAGGTCTGCATTGATTTCACTGATATCTCTTTGTAGATCAGCCATCTGGTCCTTTAATAATTCAATATCATTTGAAATTTTATATAATATCTGTAACTCAGACATGAATAGAACTTAGTGTCTTTTGTATAAATATATACCTCTAAACTGTTGCTTGAGCAAGAATGTGCGCCTAATATATTTCATATTATTAATTATACCCCGCAGCTCTGCTGCGGTTGGGTGTGCCGACGCAACGTTTGACTGAAAAATGTCTTTCTGGTTCATTATCCAATAATTATTAAATCATGTATAAATCCACCATTTTACAATCGCCTGTACCCCCCTGCCCGCCCCTGACCTTAAGAACAAATCCGGCGGCGGCAAGGAACTCGGGCAGACCCGACTTTTGCTCAAATGACACGGAGCACGTCACACACCTGCAAAAGATGCCGGCAACACCGGACTGCGACCCGGGCACCTACGGCCCGGATATGAACGGGAGTGGGTTGGGCCATCGGGAGTTTTACCGAGCCGGCAGTAAATGATTTCCAGGAAAAGAACAGGGACCGAAAGGAATCAATCAGTCATTTGGGAGTTTAGTAATACTTTGGAGTAAATTGAATAAATAAATGTACCTGATCAGAATTAACTGGCATATCAATATCCAGTCGAGTTGTGTCGATTATTTATTCTTGTATATCTTTTTTCTATGACCAATCAGTGTTATCTCTATCTTTTTGATGAGTCATTTATGTCTGCTATTACTCTGTAATCTCAAATTCGTAGTTTATGATCTTTTCTCCCAACTAATCTTTCAAAAAAATGATTTGGTTCTGATTTTGTTAACATTATTTTATCCCAGATCCGTTTTGCAAGTGTTTTATCCAATTTACCTAAAAATTCAAGAGCCTCAGGATTGAAGAACACTTCATACATTCAGAAACCAAGCCTCTTTTTCGCTTCTTCTTCTGTAACGAAATTTCCCGCCCTAATTCTTTTTCTCGCGTTTTCTATTGCAGTAATAGCTTCTTTACTTAATTCGGGTTGAGTTTTCACATTCTTCACTATATGAATCATTTTCCGAATTAACTCGTCATAACTTTCTCTTTTATATTCTTTGAATTGATCAAGCTGATGTTTCGTGTCCAACTTAATTTTAATTGTAGTCGCATCCATCTATACCACAGTATACTGTAGTATACCAGAACATATAAAACATTCTACTATCGAGTCAACCCTATAATGTTGTAAAGAATATATCATATGTTCCTAATATTCAACTTGAGGGGATTAAACATGAAGACCTCATCCCCACACAATCAAAACCTTTTTAACACAACAAACGCCGGTAATACACAGATGCCTGACTACCCAGAGAACCCCTGAACCCTGCCCGCCCCTTACCTCAAGAACAAATCAGGCGGCGGCAAGGGATGCTTAGGCAGACCCGACTTTTGCTCAAAAAACCCGGAGCTCATCAAACACCTACAAAAGATGCTGGTAACACGGCTATGACCCAGACATCATGTGATGATTGGAGTACTGTAAAAGAGAAAATTGCAAATACGCGTAGTTTTGGTTCGTTACGGACCGACCGGACTGGAAGTACGGAGCATCAAGGCTGATGCTTGGATCAAATAAGAAAATAACGAAAAATGGATCTTACCTATTAATTTAAGGTTTGTCGGGGATTTTCGTTATCTTTGTATGGTCCTTTATGGACATGTGTCGTGAAAAAATGTTAACATTAACAAATCCATCACTGATATTAGTAATCTCTCCACTATTGATCGTATTATCAAAATTCCAAAGAACCTTTACACGATCACAAATTGAAATTTTATTTCCTTTAGGATCTTTCATTTTTAAAACCTCTTTTTTGAGTGAGTTTGTAGATTTGTAACCAAGGGTGGGGATGAAAATTCATGCGTTTTAATCTGTGGATTTAGGTTAATACTAACCGGTCTGTTCAAATATTTTTTAATAACTTTTTTTCTTCCACTTTCATCCAATCTGCAATATACTTTCCAAAAAGCATCCATTTTCATGCCTCACATTAAATATTCATTATTTATTCATAATTATAAGTGCATAAAAGTTGTACTTCTTACTATTTAAATCATTATAATTATGATATTTGAATGATAATTCGGTTCAACACCTGCAAAAGATGCCGGTAACACCGGGCTGCGACCCCGGCATAAGTTGATGATTAAAGCACGGTAAAAAAAGACAATTGAGAACTAACAGGGATATGTGGTAGTCATTTGGGAGTTTAATAAATAATGACTAGATGGCTCGATCTTCGCCTGTGCCGGATTTTCTAAGTTCCGGATAACTTCTCCACAGCTTCCTCTACCAGTTCCCGTCCACCCCTGTCAACAAGCAAATGACCCAGCCGCCTGGCCCCCACCTCACAATTATCAAGAGGCACAACCTCATCCACCTTAACATACCTGTCACCATCCAGCGACAGCACCTCGGCACGTATCCGCAACCCGTCACCCTTGGTAGTAGCAAAAGCAGCGATGGGAACAAGACATCCCCCGCCCAGAATGCCGATGACTATACGCTCAAGTTTCGTTTCAAGATTACTCTGCGGGTGGTCCAGCAGTGATGCAGCCCTGTGAGCTTCGGTATCCTTAGGCGTCACAACCACAATGGTCCCCTGGTTGGCAGACGGACAGAAATGGTCTGGGTCCAGCCGGTGCACGTCCAGTTCCCAGCCCATACGCTGCAGTCCTGCCTCAGCCAGCAGTATGCCGTCGTACTGGCCTTCTGCGACTTTGCGGCGGCGAGTATCGATATTACCACGCAGGTCCTTGATGACCAGATCAGGCCTATACCTTAAAAGCTGGGCCTGCCTGCGCATGCTGGTAGTGCCGATCGTGGCACCTTTCGGCATTTCATCAAGCGTGGAGCCATTCCTGGTCAGTAGTACATCAAGAGGTGAATCCCTTTTTAGTACAGCAGCAATAGCCAGTTCATCAGGACGTTCGGTTGGGATATCCTTCATGCTGTGGACCGCGATATCGATCTCGCCGTCCAGCATCCTGTCATCAAGTTCACGCACAAAAGCACCCACACCAGGTATCTGGTGCAGGGGGCGGTCAGTGAACGAATCACCACTGGTCTTTATTATCTTGCGCTCTGTGTCAAATCCATGCTGCTTTAACATGGCAGCCACCTGGTCAGCCTGTGCCAGCGCCAGGGCACTGCCCCGTGTACCGATTATCATCAATTATGGCCTCAGGTTCTTTTCATATGCCTCGACCGTGGCAGCAATATCTTCGTCAGTGTGCGCTGTTGAGAGGAAATTGGTCTCGTACTGTGAAGGCGGCAGGAATACCCCGCTCTTCAGCATCCTGTGAAAGAATTCAAAGTAACCTTCCTTATCGCACTTTAAAGCCTCCTGGTAATTTGCAGGGATATCACCAAAGAACATCTTGAACATGGAACCCACGCCACTTATATAATAATCCAGACCCAGGTCGTTTATGGAATCCCTGAGCATTGCCCGCAGGCCGTCACCTGCCAGATTCACCTTTTCATGGACCTTCTCTTTCTCAAGCACATCCAGTGTAGCAAGGGCACAGGCCATTGATAGCGGATGTCCGTTAAAGGTGCCTGCCTGGTACACCTTGCCGGCAGGAGAGATGTTCTCCATGATCTCTTTTTTACCGCCAATGACACCGATGTTCAAACCACCGCCCAGTACTTTACCCATTGTGGTCATATCAGGAATGACATTGTAATATTCCTGTGCACCACCCATGGCAAGCCTGAACCCTGTGATCACTTCGTCGAATATCAACACGATATCATTTTCCCTGGTAACTGCCCTGACCTCTTCCAGGTATCCTTCCATCGGAAGTATAGGGCCTATATTGCCCATGACAGGTTCCATGATGACTGCAGCAACTTCACCCACATAGCCGTGTATTGCGTCAACCATTGCATCAATATCGTTGTAGGGGACCTGCAGGGTTTGTTTCGTGAACTCCGGGGGGATACCCAGTGAATCGGGTGCTCCCAGTGTGGTTGCACCGCTTCCTGCTTTTACCAGGACCGCATCATGTGCACCGTGGAATCCGCCCTCTATCTTGATGATCTTGTTCTTGCCTGTATAACCCCTGGCGGCACGTATTGCTCCCATGGTGGCCTCGGTACCTGTTGAGACTAACCTGACCATGTTGACACTGATAACATTATTGCAGATGCGCTGTGCCAGTTTCACTTCGAGTTCGGTGGGTGTGCCGTACAGCCAGCCGTTATCAAGTTGTTTTGTTATTGCTTCTTTGATGGCAGGGTGGTTGTGTCCCAGCAGGAGGGGGCCGTAACCCATGCAATAGTCGATGTAGGTGTTTCCATCAACATCTGTTATCTTTGAACCACTGGCACTTTTGGTGTAGAACGGGTAGGGGCTTATCGCCCTGACCGGACTGCTTACCCCACCTGGCAGCAGGTTCTTTGCTTTACTGAATAGTTGTTTTGATTTTTCACAGGTCATATGTGATACCACTGGGTTTTCAATAATGATAAAATTTCTTATGTGTACTTCAATTCCCGAACAGTGTTAGTAGAATTGTACTTTTTACATATATAGGTTAAACATGATTGAGAAAATAATGCAGGGTGTGGAATATCTATCCGACGCTTTGGTGGCAGTGGCCTGCATCAATGAACTGGTCGTGCTGTCATACAAAAAATAATCATAAATGTGATATAGGAAAAACCTGTTCTAATACCCGGATGGCAAAAAAGCGAAAAAGCAAACCCGAACCAGGCCAGTCTAAAAAGGAAGCAAGACGCCAGCAGGCAGAGGCAAATAAGAAGGCAGCCAAGGCAAAGATACTGATCGCTCTCGGCTCGGCCGTAATCCTTATCGCATTATTATGGGCTATTTTTGACAATAATGCCACACTGCAGGAATGGGATGTGGATGAAGATGGTATTATGTCTTATCCAACTGATCGCGGAATACCGGAATATGATTCAATGATAGTTGAAGATTCTGGATATTACCTCGATCAAATCAACTATTCCAGCAGGGATGCTGTTATAAGTGCACTGCTACGTATCCCCAACAGCAGCCATCCGGTCCCCGGCATCCTCATACTCCCAGGGGCCTCTGTATCAAAAGAGGGCGAGCAGGGGCTATCTGCCGAACTGGCAGATATGGGGTATGCGTCCATGGTCATTGACCAGCGCAATTTGGGAGGAGTGGACTTCCAGCTTGACGGCAGGTTGTTCCAGGCCGGGCTTGAAACTACCCAGCATAAAATGGTCTTTGATGCCTTGAAAGCTGTTGATGTAATGCGCCAGTACCCTGCGGTTGACCCTGACAACATCGCTATTATTGGTATCAGTAACGGCGGCAGGTTTGCAATCATTGCCGCAGCTATCGACCCGTCAATCAGCGGAGTGGTGGGTATCAGTACCAGCGGGTATGATGTTGAATCCTTTATTGCAAATGATTCGAGCCAGGTCACGGAAAACCAGACCAGGTTCCTGCGCTCTATTGACCCGGATACTTATCTGGACAGGCTGCCGCCACGCAAGCTGGTGATGGTGCATATGCTTAACGATTCCATCATCCCGCTTGAACTTGCGCAGGTGACATACGTGAAGGCAGGGGAACCTAAGGTCTTTTATCCGGTTGAGGGTAGCAGCCATGGGTACAATGCTGCTATGAGGGATGTGCTGGAAGCTGAGCTGGGATTGATGTTCAGTTAGTGGAAAGTAACTTTTATCCATGAAGCTGTTGTCGAATACATCAGGCGGCATGAAGACGATATAATGGATGATTCCTTTTTTGCTGTAATCGGGTCATTTGCAACAAAAGAGGGTAACTGGAGTGAAAGGGACGACTGAAGGGAATAGATGCGTATATTCCTGGATACCAGCGATCTTAGCCTTGAGCGACAGGAAGGACAGGAACCATAAGACTGCAAGTGCATACCTTGAGGATAATGTACATAAAGGGGCATGATTCGTACTGGGCCACAACGTACTTGTGGAATATATTGATGGCGTGACCAAACGAATCGGAAACAGAAAGTACTGGAAGAACTGTATAATATCCAGAATAGCAAATTACTGGTTATCGAGCCTGTATCAAAAGTGGACTTGGACCTGGCAGGTGCTATTATGGTGCCTCGTGGATGGAAGGGAAGCAGTGCCCGGAACTCATCATCTGAACGAGCTACTGCTTCATTCTGGCTTGGTTCATTTTCCAGACTGATGCAAAAGCATTTTTGTATGTCCGTGTATATTTGCTTAACAAGAAATCATGCTGAAATAAGATAAATGGAGATTATGATGAAAGTACGTGATGCAATAAAAATGATAGAAGCAGATGGCTCGTATTAAATTAAAACCAGAGGAAGTCATAAACAATACAAGCATCACACAAAATCAGGTAGAGTAACAATTGCTTATCATTTAAATGATTATTTAGCACCCGGGACTTTTAATAGTATCTTAAAACAAGCAAAATTGAAAGCGGTAGAATAAGATGTATCGTTTCTTAATTGTGATTGAAAAGGCAAATAATAATTATTCAGCATATTCACCTGATTTGCCTGGTTGTGTTGCAACAGGTGCTAACCGTGAAGGTACAAAACAAAATATGTATGATGCAATTGAAATGCATATTCAGGGATTAATAGAAGACAACTTGCCGATTCCAGAATCAAATTCTTTTGCAGAATATGTGGCAATTAATGAAATATCAGGCACAGCTGATACAGCACAACCAACTTAATAATATTTTCATTCCACCATTTCTACTCTTACCGAGTGCTTATCACACTCCGCTCAACCCTTAAGCCCTTGTGGTGTGCTGAGCGGGCTGGCAGGCGCCTTTTTAGTACTTCATAGATGCATTGGTGTCCGGTGGGCTGGGGCTGCAAATTTGGATAAATACTTGGTTGGGTGTTGCAGGTGGGGGCTTAAAGAGCAGGACAAAATAGAAAGATCATTTATTTCTACTGACACTGATCAATACAGGCAAGAAGATCAAAGCTACTAAAAATACTGCTAAACCTGCTGCAGCAAAGCTTACATGGAAACCATATGAATCAGCGATCAACCCACCTGTAAAAGGACCTATTGCAAAACCAAGAGAACCGAACAGGTTGAACCCACCCATGGCAGTCCCCCTCTTTGAAGGATCTGCAAAATCACCAGCTAATGCTGCCGATGGAGGATACATAAGTGCTCCAGCGACACCACCGATCACCATTACTAAAACCAGCAAAGGTGGGGCCGTGAAGCCAACACTTATTACTATAATGCTGTAGAGAACGGAACCAACTATCAGGGGTGGAACTCTTCCTATTCTATCAGATATTACACCGAAAGGGTACTGAAGCATGGCAAAAGGTATTAAAAACGCAGCCATGTACATTCCGATAGTACCTGGCCCCATCCCATAATTAATTGCAAGCATAAGTGGGAAAACGCCCACAAAAAATCCTACTGTAAACCGCTCAACAAAAGAAAAGGCATATGGAATGAATATCCTTTTTTCTTCCCTGAGCAACATTAGTGAATCTATAAAAGAGGTAGGTCTTGAATCGAGTTTGCGCTCTTTGAGCATTAATGCTGCGATCAATGCTCCAAGTAATAGTAGTAAAGAACCAAAGTAAAGAGGATAAAGGGGATCTATTGAACCGATCTTACCACCAAATGGTGCTCCCATGGCATTACCTGATGCCATTCCCAGGCCAAGTATTCCCATTCCCTTACCATACTGTGTTTTTTTGACTAGATCGAGTACTGATGTCATAATTAAAGAAAATGCCATTACAGTGAAGGCTCCTTCAATGAATCGCAGTGCCAGTAGGGCTGACATGGTAGGGGCAAGGGTAAGGCTAAACATCAAGAGAGCATTACCCAAAAATCCGGTAACGATGAATATTTTTCTTTTCCCTAACTTATCGGAAGTGCTGCCCCATATAAGAGAGAATATTACATATGCGGCCAGATTTATTGAAACAAATAAACTAGTCTCTGCTACGGATGTGACATAAAACCTCTCCATAACAAAATCTTCCATAACAGGATATATCAATGTGACACTGAACATCAGCAGAAATGTTAAAATACCAAGAATATATATCTCCCGGTAGCCTTCTTTATCTATTTCAGGAATAATGCCACCCTCTTTTCTATTCATTGATCATTTATTTAATATTTAGATTATTTGTAATCTAAATCGATGAAAGGTTGAAAAATTTTAATTTTATTTACACAATAGTGTCGAGTCAACCATACAATATTGCAACATATATGATCTGACACGGTTATATTTTCCAGTAATTTTCAAGACGCTGATTAACGCAAATTAACGCTGATTTAAGGTTGCGTCTGCGTTAATCAGCGTCTAGTGTGATTATTGAATAATTAGATTTTAAAATTGTACCGCATACCCTTTATAATCCGACACTTGATGGTTGACTTAACAATAGTATCAATTGGGTAATTAATTTTTCAATTTGGGTTACTTGTTTATCCTGGGTTTTATTAGTAGTTTTCCTGGGATAACTAAAATGTAAAATTTTATTTCAGAGGTAACGACCTTCCTCTTCTCAACATATAAGAGTGAGTGTGGAGGCATCTTAATCTCTTTCAGTACAAAGCGTATTTGCATTGCAGAGTTCCAAGAATAGAATGTACAGAATGCGGAATTCACCGAATTGAAATCCCATGGGCACGAAAACGTAGCGGATTTACACTTCTTATGGATGCCTTAATCGTAACAATGTCTCAATGTATGACAATATAATAAGTTGCCGAGCAAATTTGTGAACATAATGCACGTATCTGGAGAGTTGTGGATCATTATGTCAAAGAAGCTAGATCTCAAGAAGACTTTTTGGATGTCACTGTAATTGGAATTGATGAGACTTCGTGTGCCAAAGGGCACAAATATGTTACACTTGAAGTGGATTTCGACACATCTAAAGTAATTCATGTTTGTGAAAGAAAAGACTCTAATACTGTTTCTATCTTCAAAAAAGATTACAAAACACACAGTGGAAATCCTGAGAATATTCACTCTGTCTGTTGTGATATGTCCCCTGCTTTTATAAGTGGTATTCATGCTGAATTTCCTAATGCAGCAATCACTTTTGATAAATTTCATGTAATGAAGATGCTAAATGAGGAGGAAGATTAATGAATGAAGCAAATTACGGCAAGAGTAGAGACCTATCGGTCATTTGGGAGTTTAGTAAAAAGAAGTGTTCGTGTTTATCGAAATGTTCAGAATTTCATTACTATGATCTATCTTCGATTGGGACAATTGAATTTCCAGTTAACCACATGAATTAGCGAAGAGCCAATTAATTAATTAATTAATTAGTTTGTTCCTTTACTATTATAGATAATTTCTTCTATCCATCTATCCCAACAACATGACTGTTTTTCTATCTCCCCACTATCTTCAATTTCTTCCATAGTTAACCACCGCCAATATCTCCCCTATTATTAGCATCCTCATCATTAAATTGGCAATGATGATATAAAAATGTTTTGACTGAAACCTGAAAGTTGCAGTGTACGGATCCAGGGCAGTCCTCTGGCAGTCCAAATCGTCCCTTAAGAATCAAAGAAGGGTGGTATGCCAATCGTTCAGAAGCCATCCGGGATGCCGTGCGTAACATGGTAGAGCGGAAACAATTGGCGAGACTTGAAGCCGCAGTTGAAGAAGACATTCAATGGGGACTTCATGGAGATTAAAGCAATTTCAGATGCTGGACCAATCACACATCTCTCAGAGATCGGAACATCCACGTGTTTTTCACAATCCAGCAAAGTGCTTGTGCCTAGAGAAGTCTACAACGAAGTCAAAGTTTGCAACTTGCCTGGGAACATTGAAATTGAGTCAAAGATATTTGAAATGCTTGACATTGCATCAAACAAAAAGGACCAGATAGAATATTTTTCAATAAAATATGACATCAGCATACCTGATGGAAGCGTAATAACGCTTTCAGAGTACACAGGTATCAATCTCGTCCAAAGCGATGACCTGGACGTAAGGGATGTTTTTAAGTCAATGGGAATGCAACCCGTTGATTCCATAGGCATACTTCTCAGGGCATACAGGGAGAGGATAATATCCTATGATGATACAACAAAGGCACTTAAAGACCTATTGGATATTTCTTCTTTATGTGTTACTTCCAGGCTCATTCAAAATGCGAAAAAAGCATTGAAGGAATATGATGCAGGTTACAAGATGGAATAGGAATATGTGTATGAGGTTTGCTCATAAGAATAAAGAATAAGTTTTCTGTGCACCTAGTCCCTGGCGCTGCTGATCAGGTGTGTAGGCTGCTATTCAACTGACCCTGCCACCGCAGTCCGGCAGGACGGCATGGTGGCAGCCAGCCTTGTGTTATCTGCGAACATCCGGCTCCCACACACCCGTAACCTTCCCACCCAGGGCCAGCCGGCCCATTGCCCTGTTCACATCCTTACCCACAGGTGACGGCACTGCATTCTCAAGCGGCGTCCCGGGTAGGGGTGTGAAGTAATGGGAATGTATGCGTCCGCCTTTATTTACCACAAATTCAACCAGTTCCAGCGTCTCCTGCTGGTCAGCGACTGTCTCACCGGGCAGCCCGAATATAACATCCACAATAGGTGTCAGGTCATATTCCCTGCATAGTTCGACAGCACATTCCACGTCTTCAACCGTATGACCCCTGCTGATTCTATCCAGCACGCTTTGGCTGCCGCTCTGCGCGCCAAGGCTCAGCGATGAGTTGTGGCAGTACTGCTTCACCAGTTCAAGCATCTCTCTGGTCACGAACTCGGGCCTGACCTCTGACGGGAATGTGCCAAAGAATATCCTGCACCTGTCAGGGATGGCCTCCAGCAATGCCTGTATCATATCAGGTTCTGCCCCCTGCCCGCTTGTGCCATAGGCAAAGGCATTAGGTGAAACGAACCTCACATCCCGCATCATACCGGCATATTTGGCCACCACTTCAGGGCTGCGGTGGCGCATCCTGTGTCCGGACAGCCGGGGCGTCTGGCAGTAGCCGCAGCTATAAGGGCAGCCCCTGCTGATCTCGATATAGCCCTTAAGCCCGTCTCCTGAGAACGGAGGATACTTATCAAGGTCAACTGGAGGTCTTTTTCCATTGATCACGCACCGCCCCCCATCCTGGTATGCTATCCCTTCCACATCAGCCGGATCAAGATCACCGTTGCCGATACTGCGAATAAGTTCAGGTAGTGTCTCCTCCCCTTCACCTATTACCACGTAGTCGAAATATTCAAGGCATTCACAGGGCCTTGCTGAAGGGTGCGGGCCGCCTGCAATGTAGATCGAATCAGTAGATGAATTTCCAATTTCATCAAATACCCTGTCTGCCTGTGCAGTAGCAAAACTATACACCATAATTCCATCAACCGGCCCATGCACTACCTGCGCCCCGGGGACCAAGGGCATAAGGGCGGCAAGGCTGTTGCGGTTCTTACTATCCAGCCTGAAATTCACACCGTCCAGATTTGCAAACCCCCTACACCTGGATCGGGACGAGTGTTACACACAACAGGCCTGCTATAAAGACCAGCACACCCACCAGTATTCTGCTGCTATCCAGATCATCCGAATCCTCCAGGGGTTCAGGGTGACCCGCTGCTGCAAATAATGTGATGAACAATCCCCAGAACAGCAACATACCACCATTTTGCTGCATCACGAAATAGATGAACAATGAAAGAGAAAGCAGAACGAAAGGTACCACGGCAGATACATAGGCTGACCTTGGACCAATCATAGCACGCAGCATATGTCCACCGTCAAGCTGCCCCGCAGGTATCAGGTTCAGTGCAGTCACAAGCATACCCACCCATCCGGCAAAGGCCACGGGATGCATAATAGTTTCGGTCCCTATCCCTCCTACAAAGTACCCGATAATATCAAACAGAATAGGGAGTGATAGCTTTAGGACCATTGAGCCATCCGGGATAACTGTGTTCAGTGGGGTCAGAGATAGGCCGATCACTGTTACAATTATTGATGCAAACAGTCCTACAATGGGGCCTGCCACACCCACATCGAACAGGGCTTTCCGGTTTGGGATCGGTCCTTTATGTTTTATCACTGCACCCATGGTCCCGAATAAACTGGGGAAAGGAATGAAATACGGCAGTGAGGTTTTCATACCGTGCATCCTTGCTACCAGATAGTGTCCCATCTCATGCGAACCCAGCACGAACATGATGGCCAGAGTGAAAGGCAGACCTTTCAATATTCCTGTCGGATTTGAAAAAGGGTCAATACCGAACATCATGGAACCCACGAACATGGTCGTGATAACTGTAAGGAATGCCAGTACCACATTTATCCATATCCGGTCCTTCTTCCGGGTAACAGGGCTTATTACAAGTACATACTCACCCAGTTCGTAGACCATCCGGATTTCATAACCCATATTTGAAATTGGGACCCAGAGCCGTCTGATCACGTCCTTCGGGTCATCTATTGGATTGCCGTAAAAAAAATATGAACCATCTTCAAGTGCATACTCATATATCCTGAAATCCGGCACATCGGACTCGATGATCTTAAAAATAGCAGATTCGGTTTCAGACCTGTCTGTTCCATTATCTTTGGTATGGTTCATGGATTCAGTATGGTTCATAAAATATAAACAGCCCCACTGGTCCCATTGACCCTGACCCGATCCCCGGTTCTTATAGTATCAATAGCATCCGGTTTGGTGCTGTCCACCATTGGTATGTCAGATATAATGGCCCCTACTACCACAATAGGTTCGGCGGACCTGTTTATAACTGCTGCCGGGGCAGTCCCGTTCTTTTTCAACTGGTACATCACATACGAACCCACTGTGGAACCTTTTCCCGAAGGGAATACAAGGACCTTCCCTGTCACATCCTCACCTTCAAGTTCGTGTCCCTTCTCAAACACTACCCCTGTGTCAGGGTCTATACTGCCAAGGAATGAAATGGATTGGGTAGTAACCAGTGCTTCACCTTCGGCCTGTCCCCTGGAGATCGGCCTGCCCTTTAAGGTCCTAATCGCTATCCTCTCCTGCCAGGCATTCGTTAATATGTGCAATTCTGGCCCTTACACCACACAGGTTCGGAACATACTTGAAGGCTTTACCCGAATCGGTAAGTACACATCCGAAACGATCTGTGGCTGGTGATACCACCATGCAGGTATCAACAAACACTTTTGCGCCGCTGTCCTCAATTCTTCGTACCAGATCTGGATTAGCATCCCTGACCCTGCGGGACGTACATATCCATACCTCTTTTGCCGGGGTATGGTCTTCAAGTAAGCGTGCCGCTTCTTCCAGTTCACTGGCAGAGTAATGGGGGCAGCCCAGTGCCACCAGGTCAGGTTCATTCCCACATCCATTCTTATATCCTTCTCCGTATCCATTTCCGCATTCTTTCCCGCATCCTTCATCAAATACATCATCGATCTGACCGCGCTCTATGATAATAGTCTCCTCTGGGAACTCTTGCTGTCCTGATTCGGGGGTGACACCTTCTACATGATACAATGCAACTGCACCAGAAGCTGCCATGGCCGCACCCAGGGCTTTTAATTCGGTATCGTACGGCTTTGACCTTACCCTGAACATAGGTACACCTGAGCCGGCCTGGGCTCCTGCCAGGCAGCCCAAAGCACCGTAATCTGCTCCTGTTAATTTACAATCCACTTCAAATCCGATTGTCGGGACCCGGTTTTCGTCCAGGTGGTAACCGTAATTGGCGGTTTTTCCAATAAGCGCAGCCGATAGTGCAGAAGGTCCGCCTTCGCGGTTGGTCCTGGCACCTATCACCGAATTTGCGTAGGATATTGCCGAGCTTTCACTCCATGCCAGGTGGTCGCCAAAAGCAGCCAGTTCTTTGTCAATATAATAAGGAGTGCAGGTGCATTCACATCTCACGCCCAGACGCTTGTATGCTTCAACTATCTGTACCTGTTTGGATGCAAACTTCGCATCCACACCCATTTCCTGCCAGCGCTCCAGGTCCATACCTGCCGGGTTCAGGATGGAAGGCACCACAACTGTGCCTTCAAGGTCTGATATCCATTCCAGGCCTGCATCACCTATTGTCTTGTAGCTCACACCTGCTATCTGGGCGCTCTTTACCGGTATAAGTGAGTCAGCACCATAGATATCGCCAAGGGTTGAAAGAATCTCCATGGCTTTTTTAAGCGTAGGACCATGCTCGCCTTCCAGGATAGACTCTTCTTCCTGTGTCAGGTACAAGCTTTTAGTCCCCCCCCGGGGTCACTCGTTTGAATTTGTGCTCTTCTCCCAGTATCATGGTTGCGTCCAGCCCCATCTTGGCAGTATTCCCGTTGGGAGAACACATGGGGTCAAGGCTGCTGCCCCGTACGTTAGGGTACACGACCAGGTCTTTGTCTGCCCTGAACCTTGTTGCTATGGCATATTCCACATCAGACAGGTCAAAAATGTCAATATCATCATCCACCACTATTACATGCTTCAGGCTTTTATGTGCCGAGAACGCTGCATCGATAGCCTTTCGCCCGTCGTTGTCTGCGGTCTTGTGTATCCGGACAATGGCATGCAGGTATGAGCAACCACCTTCGGTCAGCACCACGTTGCTGGCATCACAAACTTCCCCCACTCCTTTCAGGATCAGGGGTTCGTAAGGTATGCCCATGAGCATCTTGTGTTCGCCTCCTGCCGGCATGATGGCATGGTAGATTGGGTCACGGCAGTGCATGACTTTTGTGATCTGGATCAGCGGTTGTTGCCTGATTATGTCTATGGTATCTGTGATATCTACAAAAGGACCTTCAGCTACAGTGGTATCAGGTTCAATATATCCTTCCAGCACCCATTCGGCATGTGGGATACTGATGCCGTTATCAAGTTTGAATAGCTCGACAGGCCGACCCTGTAGTGCCCCGGCATACTCAAATTCCTTGCCTTCAGGTACTCTTGTGGTGGTTGCCAGAAGTATAACCGGATCTATACCTATAACTATTGCAATGGGCAGCCGCTCACCTGCTATAGATGCAGCCTTTTGAAGATTATATGTATGCCGGTTCTCTACAAGACGACCCACTAAGGTATCTTTGCCCGTTACCATTAATCGATGGATCGATGCATTGCACATGCCACCGTATTCTGACACTACTACTCCAGCTGTGATATAAGGTCCGCCGTCATTTTGGAAATATGTTAGTATCGGGACCTTGTTAAGGTCTACTTCAGGTTCTATGACCTCTGTAGAGGGTGTGTTATCTACAAGTATCACTTCACCATCTGGTTCTTTATCTGCGAGGTAATGAACCATTTTCTCTGGTGTAGTTCCCAGTGCTGCTGCCATACACTGCCGGTTTGCGATAATATTTATTACTATTTTATGCCCCATTACGTCATTGAAAAGAACGGGACCTTTTATTTTATGTACTGATCCTGATACTTCCAGGTAAGGAGAACAACTATCATTGATCTCATGCAATAACTGGTCTGACCTTAGTTGTTCAATGAAGTATCTAAAACTCATTTTGCCTCTGTTAAAATCTTATAGCTGGCATATCTTATAATAGCTTTTACAAAAAATAGCTTTTACAGAATCAGGATTATTTAAATATTCAATTCATTATAAAAATAGCTATTGCCATAATATTGTGAAAAAAAATTCCGCAAAATATATATAAGTTAGATACCAAGATAATTCAACTTGCGAGGAATCATTTATTTAGATCCTGCTTGTTGATCTGATCAAAACAATCAATAATTTCACCTATAGGAGGAAAATATCAAATGAGTGAGCCATTCAGCTATTATTCAGGAATACCTTCATTTTATATGATGATAGGAATTGCAATGATCGCAATTCTATTATTTTTATTGGGAATGTATCTGAATATGCAAAAATGGGGCGGTGGAAGTGCGTCTCATTTCTTGAAAACATTTTTAAAATCTATTAACCATGAAAAATTGGGACACCATAAAAGGCAAAGTCTTATAATCACAATAGTACTGGATATCCTGTTGCAGCGCAGAATACTCAGACGCAGCCCGTTCAGATGGGTGATGCATATGCTGATATTTGTAGGATGGATCGGTATGTTCATTTTTTCAATGATCTTTGCAGTATTTGAAGTGCTGCATGAGATTGGAATGGAAATCAACCTCGTGGAAATAAGACACAGCCTTGACTTTGGCAATGAAGTGCTTGGATATATGCTGTTGATAGGACTTGTCATCGCAATTGCAAGACGCCTGGCAATTTCAGATGTTGTCAAACGTACTCAAATGTTTGACTGGGTACTTGTCCTTGGTACACTGTTCATCACAATAACAGGTTTTATGGCAGAAGGTTACAGACCTGATGCCATAACAGGTGCATGGACTTTCCTGGGCAGCAATGTAGCTTTAGCCGAAACCTTTGCACTGTTCCATGTGGCAATTTCACTGCTGTTCTGTATTGCATATATTCCGTACAGCAAGTATATGCATATGTTAGCAGCACCAATGGTCATTCTTGTAAATGGTGGAGGAGAGTAATATGGCAGATGAAGAAAAACCCAGACCTGTAATTCCAAAAGGAGAGCCATACATCAAGACTGATGTAATTAGTCCTACTTTTATGATGCAGTACGATGCCTGCACCAGATGTGGGGAATGTGATAAATGGTGTCCTGTTCTGGATGCAAAGGATGGGGACCGGAAATATTCCCCGATGGACAAGATCAGCCGATTCAGGACATTTATGGGACAGAGTTATGGCTTAAAAGCAAAAATATTCGGACCGAAACGGCTCGATGAGGATGATATCCAGGATTTCTCAGATGCCTTTTTCCACTGCAGTACCTGTGGAGTTTGTGCTTCGGTCTGTCCGGCCGGTATAAATACTGTTGATATGTATGAGGCTACCAGACAGCAGCTTGTGATGAGAGACAATGGTCCGTACGGAAAGACTATCATGTTCCCAAAGCTTATTGGTGAGTATCGTAATCCATATCTTAAAGATCAGAAACAAAGACTGGATTGGATACCTGATGATGTTAAGATAGCCGAAGAGGCAGATGTGGCTTATTTTGCTGGATGTACTGCAGGATTTAACCAGCAGGTACTTGGAGTCTGTACAGCCAGGGTCCTGAACCACCTGAATGTTCCATTTATATATCTGGGTGAAGAGGAAACGTGCTGTTCTTCTGCAATTATTAGAACCGGTCAGCCTCACAAAGGTGATGTCCCTTACATAAACGCCAAACATAATGTGGAAGCACTGGAGGCAAGGGGAGTCAAGAAGGTGATGTTCGCATGTGCGGGTTGCTACAGGGTTGCAACTATAGACTGGCCAAAACAACTGGGTAGAAAACCCAACTTTGAAGTAGTACATGTGGCTGATCTGCTTGCAGACCTCATCCAGCAGGGTAAGATCGAATGGAAGAAGTCCTTTGATAATAAGATCATCACATATCACGACCCGTGCCATCTTGGACGGCATTGTGGTGTGTATGAAACACCGAGAATAGTATTAGATAACCTGCCAGGTCTCAAATTCGTGGAAATGGACAGGATCAAGGAACTTCAGCGGTGCTGCGGAGCAGGCGGCGGCGTAAAGGCCGGAATATCTGATCTGGCGCTTGATATCGCATCCGAGCGTATCAGGGACGCACAGGCTATTAATGCAGATATCCTGTCATCTTGCTGTCCGTTCTGCCGCCGGAATATTGGTGATGGAAGGGATAATGTATATGACCAGCAAGGTTCCACGAACTTCGATCTGAGAGATAATCCTGAAAATGCGATGCAAGTGGAAGATATGATCGTGCTTGTGGCTGAACTTATGGGTCTGTCTACGAAGATCAAAGCCCAGGAAGATGAGGATAAAGCAGCGGGAGTTGAGGCAGCAGCACCTAAACACCTGAAAGATCTATAATCTGAAATTGGCGCATGTTATGCGCCATATCTTTTTTTTTGTCGTTTTACACACTTTCTGCAAAAAATCATATGTATTTTTATTTTGTAACATATATGAAAGTATAAACGCATTTCGATATCGATATCGGTAATTTTCTTAGTTTCAATCAAATCTTTTGACATGATTTATAGGATATACAGGATTGGATCGTATCCTGTAAATCCTGTAAATCCTGTCTGAATTTTCCATTTTCCAGAATAATTGTAAAATACTATTAGTCATTATCTTATTCTATGGCAAAAGATAGTGAACTGACCGATGACGAACTGGAGGAGCTTCTGGTGAAGCAGTTTAAGCAGCAGCCTGGGAAATGCAAGATGAAACCTGTTTTAAAGTTTATCAAGAAGGACACTGCACCACCGGATGAAAAATTATAGGGTGTCACAGCAATAATTAAAATGAAAGGGAGAAGTAAAATGGTATATGTAACAGGTTTTCGATGTTTCAAATGCGGCAAGCACCATCTACCAAGTGAGATTGAGAGCAAACCAATCCCCAGATGTTCTAAATGTAACTCCGGACTGGATGCGGAGTATGATTATGATTCTATAAGGAAGTCCCTCCTTACCGACCCGTTCAAACGGGCGAGCCCCACCCACTGGAAATACTGGGCGTTCTTGCCTGTGATGGACCTGTCCAATGTTATTACCATGGGCGAGGGGGGCACGCCCCTGCTTGAGAACAATTCGCTTACCAGGGACATAGGATGCAGGCGGATGCTGGTGAAATACGAGGCTATGAACCCCACAGGCTCTTTTAAGGATCGGGGCTCGTCCCTGGAGATCACCAAGGCGATGGAGTATGGAAAGGAAAAGGTGGTATTAGCCTCTACAGGCAATATGGGTGCTTCTGTGGCTGCATATGCTGCTTTTGCCGGGCTTGAATGTATCGTATTTGTACCTAATATTGTGGCTGCGTCCAAGATCAAGCAGATAAAGGCGTACGGGGCTGATATTCGGTTCGTGGATGGCGATTACTCACTGGCGATGAAGCAGGCCGAGGACTATGTGATAGCCCATAGGGATTCGTTCCTCACAGGCGATTATCCCTGGAGGGGAGAGGGTACCAAGACCGTAGGCTTTGAGATAGCTGACCAGTTATACTGGCGGGTGCCTGATGTGATTGTTGCACCTATAGGTAACGGGACTCTTATCTGGGGTATTTACGAGGCCTTCATAGACATGTACGAGGTGGGTGTCATTGAGCGCAAACCGACTTTTATAGGTGTACAGGTTGAGGCCTGCCGCCCTGTTGTGGATGCCTGGGAGAAGAATTCCAGGGAGATCATTCCTGTGGAGGACCCTGAGACTGTTGCTACTGCCATTGCCTGTGGTGACCCTATTGACGGGCTGGGGGCTTTGCGTGCCATAAGGGAGACCGGGGGGCAGGCTGTGAGTGTTTCTGATGATGAGGTGATTGAGGTGCGGGATTTTCTGGCTGGGCATGGTATTTTTGTTGAGCCGAGTGGTGCGGTTGCGTATGCTGGAGCGCGGCGGGTGTCCGGGGAGCTGGAGGGTAAGACTGTGGTGTGTATGGCTACGGGGCACGGGCTAAAGGATATGTGGGGGATTGAGTGAGGTGGGGCAGTGGAGTGTTTGCAGGCTTTGAGGTATATTGTCCGGAGTATGTGACTGCAAAATGGGGAGCATGCTCAAGTTGGCGAAAAGATTCAATTATTTGAAAAAATTATCTTGAATTTAACATCCATGTTTACTCAGAAAATCCTCAAATGTTATGAACTGTCCTTCTTTAATGTCCCTCAAACCTTCTTCGATGTTGTTCAAAGTTTCAGGGTTACTCATAATTTCAAGGGTGTCTATTGCTGATTCAATCCCATCATCCAATTTTTCAAGTGTTCCTAATAGATTATTGGAGATTGTCGGAAAAGTCTAATTTTCGAATATTTTAGCTTTACTGTCTAAACTTGACCGGGTGCAGCATAGTGATTTAGTTTTAACGATATTTCAGGAAGTTTCAATTTAGACGTTTTTCAGGTACTTTTCCGACAATCTCTATTGATGGCATTTTTATCCTCAACTATTGAATCCATGTGAATCTCCTGAATATTATATACTATCTTCAACTATTTCCAATTCTCCCTTGTTCAACTCAGGCATCATACTAAAAATACCAACTCAGCTTCAGACTTAATGAAAATAATGTCCTGCCCCCCACTCTATCACTCAACCTCCCGCCGGGCCTGGGGCACTTAGAAGCTGGCGTGGGGAGTGTATGCATGCGTCAGTACTAGATCCAGTGTATATGATTCATTTCAAGAAACAAAGTGCCCTTGATCGCACATTGCTAATACAATGTCTTGATTTTCATCAATTATTACTATTTGATCATTGTATGTAATTCGAGCACACAAACCCCATCCATATTTATTATCAAATGAAATCTGAACTATCGTGGCATTATTGAAATTCATCTGCAGGATATCTTTTGAGTAGATTTCATACACTTGATTATTCAGAATTGTTAATCCTGTGTCACGATAGGCAATTGATTCATTAATTATTTGCTCACCGCCTTCACCTTTAATGATAAATCGATTTCCAGGTAGCAGAGTAATATTCCTATCAGGCATGACAGTTATTGCATATTCGATGATGGTTATCGGTAAATCCGGATACTTACTGCGTATATATTCATTCTCAAGATTTTCCGAATCAAGTTTTTTATAAAATTCAATTACACTTCTATCTATCCAATTGGGCCATATCATGGGATAAGGCTCCTTATGTAGATCTTCAGATCTAAGGTCTTCCATATTTACATCGCCATAATCATCAACATTAAATTGAGGAATACCAAAAACAATGGAGTAATTGAAAAGTTCTGCTGTGGTTTGAGCTTCAATACTTTTTTCAAATGATGGTAAAATAAGTGGTGTTGAATTATACAGCAACAATAAAGATTTATCAGCAGATGAATTAACTTGAAAAACTATTGATCCATTTATAGTTTGTCCCGGTAATATAGTCGCATTGTCCTCAATTGGATTTAATTGGTGAAACAATCCCTTGCTGTAATTAGTTGTAGCATTGAATATTTCATCTCCAGTAGCTAAATGCAAATAATGTGAATTAAAGTTCAACGTATTTGAATAATTATTCTTTAATGTGAGGTGATATACTGCATAATATTTCTCTGAAAGTTTACGACCAGGTACACTCCATGAATACAATGATTTTTTGCTGTTAATTCGAAAATATCCACTTGAAAAGGATACAAGATTGACTTGAGGTAAATTTTCTTCTTTCAACAGAGCGGGGTCAGGATGTGAACCGTTACTTAAACTATCAATAGTATATATTGCCGTTGGTGATTGCATTACATTGAAGGTTTCATTTTCCAATGATTCCAGAGATGGAGTCACTTGCTTATCTCCAATACACCCACTTAAAACAAGCGTAGTTAAAACAAATATTATAGATATTTTAATCACAATTGTTACATTCATAATCAAAACATATAAATATTTTCGCTTTACATTTTTCATGTGTGTGTGAAAAAAAATCAGGTTTGCTTAAAGTCATATACCTTCTGTCACCCAAATTGCCCCCCTGTCACTAAACCTCCCGTTGGGTCTGAGGCGCTCGGATGCTGACGTGGGGTGTGAATGGATAGTCAAAATGGTGTCATGGCTGTAAAAATATATATGTTATGATGTTCTGACTGCAGAGAACGCAAATGATGCAAAGTTGAGGGAATAATGTCTTCGCGCTCTTCGTGGCCTTTGTGGTGGACATAATTTTCGGGTTGCAACGTCTGCGTGTGTCGAATTAGTGCCGCCGCCGACAGTTAAAATATAAAATTTAAGTCATATTCAATGGCGAATTTATACAAACTCGCCTTGAAAACTCCGTACCAATTTCCACGAGTTGGTTGCTAATTATTGTGTAAACCATGCCGTCGGACCTGATATACTGCTTTTAAACCACACAGGACACCGAGTGCACAGAGCATTATTACCATTTTCTGTGTACCTCTTTTCCCTCTGTTATTGGTAATGATTTGAATACAACATCATGCGCCATAAATCCAATAAACAATCACATCAATCACACACCAAAATATACCTACACATCAATCAAACAAAATCCTTATCTAATCTAAGCATTATCAATTACCAAAACAATGGTGACAATAATATGCAGATACTACTCATCCATTCAGACCATATCGAATACCATGTTAAGAAAAAGACCCCGGTAGCAGAAACGATAGATGAAAACATGCACCATGGCAGCATGGACGAGGCACTGACCGTCTTTATCGCTGTGGAAAAAGCAGATGAAACCGACCCGAAAAAGGCAGTTGCCGCTTCAATTGATGAAATAAAGAAAGTAGCAGGCCAGGTCAAAGCAGAGAATATCATGCTCTACCCCTATGCCCACCTGAGCAGTTCCCTGTCATCACCCAAGGTGGCAGTACAGGTCCTGAAAGATATGGAAAATGCACTGAAAGGTGAATATAATGTCAAACGGGCACCTTTCGGGTTCTACAAGGCATTCGAGATAAAATGTAAAGGCCACCCACTGTCAGAACTTTCCAGGACCATCCGGGTAGATGGCGAAGCGACACCGGACGGTGCCGCATCCGCAGTATCCACAGCACCTGCATCCAGGAAGGAAGAAGTAATAAGCGAGGCCATCAAGGCAGAAGAAAAGGCCAAGTCCTACTGGCACATCCTGACCCCGGACGGAGAGCTGCACTCATTTGATGATTTTAATTTCACAGGATACGATAACCTGCGCAAGTTCAAAGACTACGAAGTGTCCAAGAGCAGGGCCGTGGACCGCACACCGCCCCATGTGGAACTAATGCGGCGGCTTGAGATTGCGGATTATGAGCCAGGCAGCGATAGCGGCAATATGCGTTTCTATCCCAAGGGAAGGCTTATAAAGAGCCTGCTGGAAACCTATGTGTTGGACCGCACGGCAGCTATGGGTGCCATGGAAGTGGAAACTCCACTCATGTATGACATGAACCATCCCACGCTAAAGAAATACCTGGACCGGTTCCCTGCACGCCAGTACTCGATCGAAGCCGACAAGAAGAGCCTCTTTTTGCGTTTTGCAGCATGTTTCGGCCAGTTCCTGATGAACCATGACATGACCATCTCTTACCGCGACCTGCCCTTAAAGATGATCGAGATGACTCGATACAGTTTTCGTAAGGAGCAGAGCGGAGAACTTGTTGGGTTGCGGCGACTGCGGGCCTTTACCATGCCTGATATGCATACTCTGGCGTCTGATATGGAGCAGGCCATCATAGAGTTCGGCGAGCAGTATAATATGTGTATGAGCGTGCTGGACACCATGGGGCTGGATCTGGAGGACTATGAGGTTGCGATACGGTTTACCAGGGACTTCTATGAGGAGAATAAGGAGTTCATTACCGAACTTGCCCGTGTGGTTGACAAGCCCGTGCTTGTGGAGATGTGGGATGAGAGGTTCTTTTATTTCGTGCTGAAGTTCGAATTCAATTTCATCGATGCCCTGGACAAGGCCAGTGCCCTGTCCACTGTGCAGATAGATGTGGAAAATGCAGAGAGGTATGACATCAATTATATCGACCGTCAGGGTGAGGCACAACGGCCTACAATCCTGCACTGCTCGCCAAGCGGTGCCATCGAGCGTATTATCTATGGCCTGCTTGAGAAGCAGTATATGCGGACACAGGCGGGCGGAGTGCCTATACTGCCGATATGGCTGTCTCCGACCCAGGTAAGGGTAATTCCAGTGACTGAGCGGCATATGGAAGCGGCCCTGGAAGTGGAGCAAATGCTGGGCTGCAGGGTGGATATTGATGACAGGGCCGAGACTGTGGGTAAAAAGATACGGGATGCAGGTATGGAATGGATTCCGTATGTTGTCGTGCTGGGTGATGAGGAATTTGCATCAGGCGATCTTAGTGTAACTGTCCGTTCTGAGAGCCAGCCTAAAAAGCCCAAGCAGGTGAAGATGAAGGCATGGGACCTGTCTGCCAGGGTGCAGGCCGAGATTGCAGGGTTGCCGTATAAGGGTCTGGCACTGCCGGTATACTTGTCAATGAGGTCCAAGTTTTTGTAGATGGAAAGGCTTTTAATTGATTAACGAGTACAAAAGGCAACACAACTCAGGTTTTATTGCGGGACAGTAGGGTAGCCTGGCCGATCCTCGAGCGTTTGGGGCGCTTGGACTGCGGTTCGAATCCGCGCTGTCCCACTTGATATTTTTCTGTCTGCTATTTTGGGAATGTGCCGGGAATAAGCAAGGTAATTGCAGAAACAGTATTTACCAAATTGCATGCACCAAAAGCTTATAAGTTGTAAGGTGGTTAAGGGATGAACCGATAACAGTTATCATATAATACAAAAAATTTTCGTAATTCACAATTTCAATCGGAGGATTATCATCAATGGGACAAAGACCAGCTAAGACGTTCAGGAATTATAATAGCAGGAGAGCATATACTCGCAGGAAATACATGGGCGGAGTGCCGGGTAGCAAAGTCGTACATTACGATATGGGTAATGTAAAAGGTGATTTCCCCATAAAAGTTTCCCTGGTGGCAAAGGAGGCATGCCAGATCAGGGATTCCGCACTGGAAGCGGGTAGGATCACGGCCAACAGGCTGCTTGTTAAGAACCTGGGTGTGCAGAACTTCCATGTTAAACTCAGAGTACATCCGTATCAGGTAATAAGGGAAAACAAACAGGCAACCGGTGCCGGAGCTGACAGGGTCAGCCAGGGTATGCGCCAGGCATTCGGAAAGGCAACAGGAATTGCCGCCAGGGTAAGGGCAGGACAGAAGGTCTTTACCATATCTGTAGACAAGGAAGGTTTTCCGATAGCAAAGGATGCTCTAAGACGCTGCGGCCATAAACTTTCCACACCTGTGAGTATTGTGGTGGATGAAGGGCAGAAACTTATCAACTGATTCGTTATTTGATCAGAAGCAAAATTAAAAGTGGTAAATATGGGAGAATATGAAGCTTATTTGGACAGGGCATACGAGAAACTACCCGATATCATAACCACTGATGAACGGTTCGTAATCCCCGAACCCAGGATATTCTCAGAAGGTAAAGCTACCGTACTTGAAAACTTTGGCCAGATAGCTGATGTGCTTAACAGGGATCCTGACCACTTGATGAAAGCCCTTACAAGGGAACTGGGAACAGCAGGCAAGATTGACGGACAGCATGCAGTATTCCAGGGTAAGTTCATGGCAGATGCAATTTCCGAACAGATTAATTCTTATGTTGAAGAGTATGTTAAATGCTCGGAATGCGGCCGGCCCGACACCAAACTGGTCAAGGCCGAACGTGTACTGATGCTTCAGTGTGATGCATGCGGGGCTCACCGACCTGTCAGGAAAAGAAGGGCAAGGGTCGAAGCTAAGAGGGATGCTCTTGAAGAAGGCGAGGAATATGAGTTCAAGATAGAGAGTGTGGGTTCCAAGGGCGATGGTGTGGCAAAGGTGGATAAGTACATCGTATATGTTGCAGGAGCATCCAAAAAGGAGATCGTCAGGGCAAAGGTCAAACGTATTTCCGGTACTGTGGTATTTGCCGAACCTGTAAGGTAGCATTATACCTCTACTCAGGCCAGTTGCGGGCCGCACACGTATGGTGCTTTCGGCACTATACGTCGGAAATATATGCTAATACATACATAATACATACAAAGGGGCTGTGGCCTAGTCAGGAATGGCGACGGGCTCCAGCGGATAAAATGATGAGCAACGGGTCTACTGAGACCAGCCCGACGGGGTCGGTCAGTGAGGAGCCGTTGGAGCACTGATTTGGTGTTCTCCTTGAATTCTTCAAGGGTTCGGAGAGACCCGTCGATCGTGAGTTCAAATCTCACCAGCCCCATCCTTTTTATTTTTTTATGGTATATAAAGTATAAATTTCTCCTCAAATCTTGCAGATAAGAACTGCTGCTATAGCCATGATTCCCAGCAAGAATATGTACCGGATTTACATCGCGCATATCTTGCATCTACTCGTCGAACCCAAGCAGCCATTTCCAGATAGAAATAAACGTTATCACGTCTTCGAATTTATCAACATTCCTTGTAAGCAGGATTGTTCGTTCATGCACATACCCCACATCCCCTATGCTCCACCTACCATTTACACATTAAGGCATTGTTCTTTAATTTCAGACAAGTATAAATATATAAACACATAGCGCCATCAATTATAACATGAAATCAGGTGTTCGCGATATTATCATCATAGTGCTTTCAATTGTACTGGCGATAGTTATTGGGCCATATATCGTGAAACTGGTTGGTGAGGTCATCAGGATATTGGTTATAATCGTGCTGGCGTACATACTTTTCATTGTTTTGAAACAATTGACAAAATAATACTGGGATAGATTTAATAACAGCCCGACCAATTGGAAAATCGAGGAATAAAACTTGCGTTCAATCCAGCGTGTAAATAAGAAAACCAGTACTAAGTCCCACAAAGAACGTGTGGAAGACGGGGCACGGTACGTAGTGTTAAAACCGGCCGGATACCCGTTACGAAGTCAGCTTCATGAATATCCCGAGATGTCTGAAACCAATGTTTTCGAGTTTTATGCCCGTGAGCAGTGGAGTGGTATAGTGGTAGAGTCAGGTGAATATCTATTTGACCGCAGGATGTTCCCTGATTTTGCGTTCAAGGTAATAGATGTAGTACCCGAAGGTAGTGTTATAAGCAACTCTACTATGTTTGTAATTGATGAAATCAAGACAGAAGAGTTAGTACCTGAGATATTCAGCGAAATAAATTTCAAAGATGTGATCGGCCAGGAGGGGGCCAAACGTAAGTGCAGGCTTATAATGAAGTTCCTTGACGATCCTGATGGTTTTGGCAACTGGGCTCCCAGGAATGTACTCTTCTACGGCCCCTCAGGAACAGGCAAGACCATGCTTGCAAAAGCACTGGCAAATGAATCCGAAGTACCCATCATTCCAATAAAGGCCACACAACTTATCGGTGAGTTCGTGGGTGACGGTGCCAGGCAACTGCACTCACTATATGACAGAGCCGAAGAACTGGGACCCTGCATAATTTTCATTGATGAACTGGATGCCATTGCCCTGGACAGGCGTTTCCAGGAGTTAAGGGGTGATGTGATAGAGATCGTCAATGCACTGCTTACAGAGATGGACGGCGTGGAAAAGCGGGAAGGAGTATGCACTATAGCTGCCACAAACAGGGTAGAGACCCTGGATACTGCCGTAAGGAGCCGCTTCGAGGAGGAGATCGAGTTCATCATGCCGGATAAGGATGAAAGGCTGGCCATACTCAATTCTAATATATCAACCTTCCCTATTGCTCTGGAAAGTGATGTAAATATCAAGTTGCTTGCCGAACGGACCCATGGTATGTCGGCCCGTGACCTTGTCGAAAAAGTGTTGAAGACCGCCCTTCATGCCGCCATTATCGAGGACAGCCAGGTAACGAACCAGCACCTTGACGATGCTATCAAGAGAGTAGAGGGTTCAAGTATTTTCAAGAACTCTGATGAAGGAATGTTCAGATAGGGCAGATGAAACAAAGACAACTGGAGATACTTTTAGAACAGGTGGCAGTCTTTGAGTCACCATCACCGTCCCTTGAACAGTACACTACTCCGGCAGGTATTGCTGCCGAACTCCTGTATTTTGCCTTGATGAGGGGTGACCTTGTGGATACTGTTTATGACCTGGGATGCGGGACCGGTATCCTGGCTATTGGTGCAGCCCTGGTGGATGCACCCAATGTTGTTGGATTTGATATAGACATGAATGCATTAATAACGGCCAGGCAAAGTGCAAAAAAGCTGAGCGTGGATGTGGAGTTCGTATGCTCCAGTATCCAGGATGTGCCTGGCAGGGTCCACACTGTGATCATGAACCCTCCTTTTGGTGCACAGGTAAGGGGGAATGACAGACCATTTTTAGTTCGGGCGCTTGAAGTGGCGGATGTGATATATTCCATCCACAATGAAGGAAGTTATGAGTTCATCAAAAAGTTCATAAGTCCTGCGGTCATTGCAGACCGATATAAAGTCGGTTTTCCTTTAAAACGAACTTTTAAGTTCCACAAAAAGGATATTGAAGTTGTTAATGTAGAAATATACCGTATAGAAAACCGATCCTGATTGGAATACAATTACCAGCTAACCTTTATTGAAAATAAGATTGGTCAAGGATGTCTGGACATCAAAATCACATAAGAGGGATTATCATTAGAATTAAGAGGAAAAAGTCAGTATCACGCAGGAAATTGGGAACAACTACTACTGCGGTAGATATGGAAGTACAGGAAGAGGTTTCCAGTGAAGATGAAGAAAAAATTGAAGAAGTAAAAACGGTAGAAGAAGTAGAAAAGATGGAAGAGGTAGAAAAGATGGAAGAAGAATCCATTGAGGTCACTGAAAATCCGAAAATTCCAGCGAAACCTGCAGAGGTGCAGGAAACCAGGGAGTTCGTACTACCGGGGGATATGATCGGGACAGCAGAGGAATTCATTTCCAATAATAATACTTTCAAATATGGTGGGAATATATATTCTTCGGCCACTGGCCAGGTCAACATCAACAACAAAACCCGTGCCATTTCAGTGGTTCCAAAGACTGATATACCGCCCATGATAAAAAATGGTGACGTGGTCATAGGTCGCGTGAATGACCTCAGGAGTTCGGTGGCCCTTGTGGAGATTGCCATGATAGAAGGTAAAGGCGAGAGGGAAATTGTTAATAATCAGCCCGCAGTCATACATGTGTCCAATGTAAAGGACAGTTATGTTAAGTCACTGGACTACGAGTTCAGCCCCTTTGATCTCGTCAGGGTAAAGGTAATTGACGTGAAGTCTATGAGGCTGAGCACATCCGGTAACAATTTAGGTGTGATCAAGGCGTACTGCAGCAAGTGTAATGTTAGCATGGAAAAACAGTCAAATAACGGCAATAAGGGTAGTAAGTTGAAATGTCCTGTCTGCGGGAATATTGAATCGAGAAAGCTGGCTGCGAATTATGGCAATTTTTCCACATGAGGGGATAGAAGATGAAACTTAAAGTTATTGATAAAACAGATACTGAGATCAGGATTGAGATCGGGGACGAAAGTCATACATTACTGAACAGTTTGAAGACACTGCTGCTGAGTGACCCCAGGGTGGAACTGGCAACTTACCATATTGAACATCCTACCATCACCGAACCTATCCTGTATGTAAAAACAAAGGATGTGGACCCTATCGTTGCCATAAAAGAGGCATCCGACAGGCTTGTTGAGGTCTTCGATGAGTTCAAGAACGTTTTTAACAATAAAGCCAGCATGTAGACCATGCACATCAAGCCCGAGATAAGGATTCTTGGTATTGACGATTCATCACTGCATACCGACCGGGTGATGATCGTTGGTGCTGTGTTCAGGGGGGGCGAGTGGCTGGACGGTGTGCTGCGCTCCCACATCACCAAAGACGGCACTGATGCTACTGATACTATAATCAGTATGGTGACAAATAGCAAGCATTTCGGGCAGGTAAGGGTGCTGATGCTGGATGGCATCACCTATGCAGGTTTTAATGTTGTTGATATTACGGTAGTATTTGAAAAAACCGGTATTCCCGTTATCGTGGTGATGCGTGACTATCCTGACCTTGACCGCATCCGGGCTGCCCTGGAGCACCTGCACGACCCCGAGCCCAGGTGGAAGGTTATAAAACGGGCGGGCGAGATACATGAGGTTGTGACCCACGATGGTGAAAAACCGGTCTATTTGCAGCACTGTGGTATAGAGCTGGAGGATGCCAGGGAGATCGTGCGGATGTCCTCTACTCACAGCAATATCCCGGAACCCCTGCGGGCGGCGCATCTTATTGCCACTGGTATCGTGTGCGGGGAATCCACAGGTAAGGCGTGAAGCCGTGAGCCTGTATCGTGAGTTTGGGCGCATCCTTGGCATCGTGGCCTTGACATTTATTTATCTTCCACTTCAAATTGTAAAACATCCAGTAACCAGTATCCATCTTGCAGTATATTCTTGCTATCCACGATCTTCAACCTGTGCTTGAATAGCGGACCGTCAATGACAAAGGTGTGGAACTCACCGCCCTCGCCGCATGGGTCAATGGCACTGTTGTACCTGCGAAGGTCTCTTGCAAATTTGTGATCTATGGGGCGTCCCAGCCACTCTTTGCCAAGCAGACCGCCTTTAACACTTACTATTATGGTTTTAAACCCGGCATCTACCAGGTCTGATATGATCTGCTCAGAATCACGCATCCACAACGGCATTATTAGCTTTACACCCAGGTCATTGCATATTCTGTCCACGAGGTTGTTATGGGTACGGATATGACCGAACACTGCGCCTTCTATTGCCGCATTGTTGTCGTTTAATTCCTTTACAACTTTCTTGAATTCCTGCTCATAGGAAATAAAGTCTGTCAGTATTGAAGGGATTCCAGTGGCTTGCATCTGAGCAGACAGGAGTTCCGGATTGATGGTATGGGAGCCTTTCTTTTTTGCGTCCCTGAAATTCAGGAGATGAGTTATATTGAAACCGTCTGACATGGCCTGGTAGCATGAAAGGCAGCCGTCTTTTCCGCCTGTCCATGAAACCACAACCTTGGCTTTTTGTTTGGGTTCTAAGGTGGTTATGGAATTCATTTTTGAGGTATGATCGATATTTATAAAATGTTACTGATAAATAAGAACCGGATAAAAGAAATCCTCTTAGTCATATATCAGCATTTGATCAGTTACTTCAAAATATTTATCAGCAGCTGAGATCAACTCAGGTCTTGTATTTTCAATAAATGATACGATTTCGACTTTTACGCCTTTAGATTGAAGTGCATAGACAAGTGGTACAAAGTCACTATCGCCTGTGAGTATTACCATAACATCCACTTTATCGGCAAGCGAAAAAGCATCGATTGCAATTTGCATATCCCAGTCTGCTTTGATGGAACCGTCAGGAAGTCTTCTGGGTGTTTTGGATTTTACTTCAAAACCAAGATTTTCCATAAATTGAACAAACTTGGACTGGTCTATTCCTTCGGGCGAGACGTTGTATATGATTGCCCTGGTAATTTCCCTTGATACCATTGAGTCTATGACTACACTATAATCTGGCTTTGCGCCCCTTGCTTTTGCTGATAAGTATATGTTCTGTCCATCGATGAGGATGGCTGTTCTTTGTCTGAATTTGTTTTCATCTTTTTGATACATAGAAATGCCTGAGTTGTTTATATTCCCCTTACTAATTTATACTTTATGTATCGGTTTGATATTTATTCTATAAAGCAGGTATTGGGTAATGACATGCCTGTATGTGATGTGATAAGGATATTTGTGTAAGTAGAGAGAACCACAGAACAATGAATGGCACTTTTCAGTTGTGGATATGATTGAAAATCAATCCCTACCCAGCGACCGTGCAAACTCTATGCTGCCACAAACCTTCCCCTGGAAATTAACAATGGTAGCCGAAACTTCCCCGTCCTCAATCATCAGTTCGGCCGCACTGGGCTCGGACTGTCTGGGCGAAGTGGGGCTGCCCGGGCATAATAGAGTGATGTCCCCGCTTTTGTGCAGCCTGGGCCTGTGGATGTGCCCGAAGATCAGCAGGTCAACCTCTAATTCCCTGGCAAGATAGCCCAGTCCTGTCATATCAACTACTGAGAGCTGGCCCCGGTGTGTCACACCGATACGGATACCTTCAGCCTCGAAGATGGTATGCTCTGGCAGCAGATGCCTGATCTCCCGGGAGTCTGTGTTACCTGCCACACCCACCATATTGTTGATATCCTGCAATTCATTATAACACTGGAGGGACACGAAATCCCCTGCATGGACTATCATATCGGAAGAAGCCAGCATATCCAATAGGGGACGGGGCAATATTTCGATGGGCTGACCTGGTCTTAAATGTGTGTCAGAGATAACAGTTATTTTCATGAATGGATAATTCACATACAATTTGATAATACTTACCACTGGAAAATATCCACCGAACAGGGGTATGAACAGGGGTATGAACAGGGGTATGAACAGGGGTATGAACAGGGGTATGAACAGGGGTATGAACAGGGGTTTGTAATACCTGCATCAGGATAGCCCAACTTTTTATAGTCTGGTAGTTTAAAGAAAAAATGCAATAATTTTTTATATTATGGCATTATTATACAACTATAGTAACACAATATGCAATATATGTATTACTAATTGCTATTACTACATGGATGGATGTTAACATGAAGGAAGATGTAAAGGAAAGTTCTGAAAGCAAATGGGATACTTTGAACCAGACGTTTGTAATTAATCAATTGGTCAATCAGGCATATGGTGAGATATATGAACATAAGGCAGATCTCTGGAAAGTTTATATGACAAAATGCAAAATGCTGTGCCAGATTGAAAATCCCTCAATGTATAATTACTATATCAAGAACTGTACGACAAATTAGAGCGTCTTGAAAAGCAAATAATGGCAAGGCATTTAAGTCTGTAACAATTCCAATTGTATAATTTTTGTAGGTGATAACATGAATCTGTCTCTAACCCAGGAAAAAATATTGTCAAATTTAATTTACCTCTATAATAAGAACGATAGACCACTTCAGGCATCAGAAGTTGCACAAACCACAGGTCTAAATGTTGGAACAATCAGAAATCATATGCAAATCCTGAAAATGTTGAAAATGATTAAAGGGATAACCGGCCCCAGAGGTGGCTATATTCCGATAGCAAAAGCATTTGAAAGATTTTCATCGAATAATAAATCAAATCTCACTATGCACCTGAATAAAGCAAAATTAGAAGATGTTACAATCTGTGAGATCAGGTTAAATCCCCAAGACAATTCCACTTATTCAGGTTCGATAAAAATAATTGGAAATATGGAAAATTTCAATGTAGGGGATACCGTTACTATTCAAACACCGACCAATAATAACACTATGATCAAAGGAATCATTACTGGGAGAGATTTTAATACCAACACATTATTTTCGTCACCTATTGAAATCCTGTCCGAAAAAATTTAAAAAATTTTCGGATAGTTAGGTCTGTCAAATCATTTTGTGTTATAAAATTCCCACGTGAAATGTTCACTGTTCATACGAATTATCATAATAATTAATTTTACGTCCATCCACGGCTGGTTATTTGTTGTAGGATCAAATAGCTAATATGTACGGGTGCACACAGAGATGATATTATGTAACACGAATGCCAAACTTTATGACAGCCACAAAAAATAAAAAACTTCATTATATATCATGTATGTATAATAGAAACAAGAAGCAATTCTAATTAAAATAAACTGATGGAGATTATTTCAAAATGGAAACAGAATTATCAAGAATCGGAGTTTCTCTTCCGGATGTCTTACTTGACAAGTTTGATGTTATAATAAATAACAGGGGATACTCTTCCAGGTCAGAAGGCATCAGGGATGCCATAAGGGCGTATATCAGGTATTATGACTGGATGAGTGACATAGAAGGGGAACGAGCAGGCAACATAACCCTGGCATATAACCATAAACAGCGGGGCATAGAGGATTTACTTGCAAATATCCAGCATGAATTCACAGATATTATCCAGTCTACTGTCCACATTCACCTGGATCATGACCATTGTATGGAAGTAATAATCCTGAAGGGCGAAGGAAAAAGAATGAAGGAAGTATATGGGAATCTTGTAAAAAACAAAGGTCTCCAGCACGTAAAACTAAACACTATTATACCGTCGGAGATATAAGTTGTAAACTTGAAAAAGTGTTAATGATACCGTCATTTCACGGTATCAGGTTTTTTAACATAGGAAAGTATAGACTTTCCTGTAGCCTTAATAAATGTGAACGAAGTGAGCAATATCTTGACTCTGTAATTATCAAAACCATTTGTGGGCTTATAGTGTGAGCCGTTTGGTACAGCATTGCCTGGAAAATGCGTGAAGCGATGATATAATATGGAACCAGATAAGCTGAAGAATAAACTTGAACACTGGTCATAGCATAATAAAAGTCATGCTGCAGGTTATAGGAAACAGGCAGATGAAGCAGGGAATATGGTCATGCATGACGTGAAGGATGAACTGTTATCCGCTGCAGAAGACTTGGATCGTGCAGGTTGTCATCTTAATAAGGCCATGGAAAAACTGTGAGACTGGGATTTCAGTATAAATTGGTTTTTCAGGTGGATTTATTGGTAGTTAGATAATTACTTTGAAAGGAGTTCAATGCGAAAAAAATTAGGGGGACTGCATACAGAAAAATTATATATCTTATATTCCAATCTCACTATATAACGAATGATAATATTATCAAATATATTAGCAGGTGTTAATGTGGCAACAAAAAAGTTCTTAATTATATTGTTAATAGTTATTGTATCATCATTCTGTGGCGGATGCCTGAAAGCACCGGATACAGATAGTGACGGGCATAGCGATCCAGTGGATGCCTTCCCGAAAGACCCGGGTGAATGGGAAGATTCTGACGGTGACGGTATCGGGGATAATACTGAAAAGAATGAAGGGACTGACCCCCTCAACTCTGATTCTGATGGGGATGGCTATATGGATAGCATTGACCTGGACCCCCTGGATGCAAATGTAAGCATTGATAGTGATGGCGATAGTTATCCAGATTCAGCCGATGCCTTTCCTGAAGACCCTGAAGAATGGGCTGATACTGACGGTGATGGTTATGGAGATAACTTGGATGGGTACCCTGAAGACCCACAATATCATACCTCGGTTATCCGGACATTGACTGATTTTACTTATGAAGAACTTGAAGGCAGAACAATTTTAGAAAATGACCAGCAGGGCACGGAATATTCCTTCAGTCTTACCAATAACGATTCCTATGGTGGGAATTTCACAATTACAGTAAATTCATGCAATGCTTACGACTGGACAAAAAGTGAATGTGAACCAGGTACCAGTATCAGCAACTCAACAGTTGCCTATTTAGGCCCGGGCGAGACAGGGATTGTTAAGGTTAAGTTATTCTCGAAATTTATGGTACAGCGCAAAACCTTTATGTACTGGTCCAATGTTACGCCGCCCGAAGTGGAACAGCCCGGGTAAGCACTTAAATATCGATTGATTCCAGCTTTAACAGTTCCAGTTTAAGTCAACCCCAGGGAATAGCTGCTAGGCTTATGTTTTGGGACTATGTGGTGATATAGGATGGATTACAGGCACCCTATTAAACACAGGGGTATTTTGTAAATTATCACAGTATATACAATATAATTATATTAATAATTTGATACAATATAATGGAAAATTTAAATACATTTGATAAATAACATAGAGCAAGTAGGTAGATTGTACAACGCAAGTGAAGTCATAAAATATATATCATTTATGGTAGTTAATGAAAATGATTTACGAGATATAAAAACATTGGCCAGTTATTTACATTATCGAGAGGACATAAAAATTGAAAAGTAATCGAATAATAATTCATAGTCTGTTATTCTTATTTTTATTACTATTATCTGTGGGCGTCACAAGTGCTGATAGTATCTACGATGAAAAGATTTATGAAGGAGATGGCTACCAGATTAACAATTATTTTATTGAAGTATCAGATATTATGTTATTTGATGGCGATTTAATTCTGGAAGTAACAATTTATCAATTAAAATCTGATGGGTCTTATGAGGAATTAACTACTTCAACAACAGTAAGTGAGGGAAAACGGAGATTAAAATACCAGAGTGGTTCAGTTGAAATCACGGTAAATGAAAAGAACCTGACATCTCAATATACCATTATTGACATTACTACTGCAGGCATAGTGATAGAATATGAAACAGCCGTTGACGGAGGTGTCTCAAACGCCAATTACATCGGTAAACCCTCTTTAATACTTACTAAAGAAGTCGATAAATCCAATGTGGAGATAGGGGATATTATCAGGGTAACGATAAAAGCAAAGAATACTGGAAATGGTATAGCAAAACGTATCTCCATTGACACGGGAATCACTCCCGGATTTACATTCAAATCCAACATTTATACTACCTATCCGACAGAACTTGGTATCGGTAGTTCGTTTACCCAGATGTTCATTTATGAGATACAGGCCGCTAACGGCGGTACATTTGCACTTAACCCGGCAACTGCTACATATTCTTCATCTGTCTTCGACGATGAATATACATCAAGTTCCAACAGTCCATCGGTAACCGTAGCAGCAGAAGCTGTGGAAACCTCTGTACTTGACCTCAAAGTAATAGCAGATGAGACAAAACTAAAACGCGGGGATGTGATTACCTTTACAATTCATGTAGAAAACCAAAATGACGTTCCCGCATCCACCATACGCATAGAACCTATCATTCCAGGGAACATGACATATATTTCAGGTTCCGAGGACATCAATATTATCAGTGAAAAGCCTGTCATCCAGGAAAGTGTCTATGGAGCCAGATATGAAAAAGACTACACGATCACATTAAAGGCTGATGAGATCGGATCCAACGAACTGATAGTAAAATTAACATATGATAACGGCACAGGTATTATGAGTAATAAAGAAATCTCATCAGGTACGTTCTATATAGAGGAAGGTGAATTAGATTACCTCGCAGAATATCCTTTTTATATATATTTAACGCCGGTCCTAATCATAGTTGCCATTGCAGGGTGGTTATACTGGAGAAGAGGTCAGTTCAGGATGTAATAAATCGGGAAAAGGCATAAAGGAGAATTAATAATGTTAAATGTTTTAATTGTCGGGGTTGGACAATGCGGCAACCGGATACTGGACTCCATCAATAGGGAAGCTTTTGGTGGCGGAAAATTCTCAAAATATTATTCACGCCAGAAATTCCCATCCCGGGTTGAAACGATCGCTATCAATACCGCAATCAACGACTTAAAGGAACTGCGCAATACAAAGGCCAAGGATAGGATACATATCCCAAACCTGCACGGTTTAGGTGCCAACCGTCTTTTAGGTAAACAATGTTTTATTGACAATAAAGATGTGGTTTTGAGAAATATCTCTGAAAGAGGTGATTTCGATGTTGCTTTTGTTATTTCGTCATCTTCGGGCGGTACCGGGTCTTCGTTCAGCCCTCCGCTGATAAAAGAATTGAAGAACAGGTATGATTATCCCGTTTATTCCATTATGGTCCTGCCCTTCCGTGAAGAGGGGACTATTTACCTCCAGAACTCTGCTTTTTGTCTTAAGGAAATGCGTGACAGTGGAACTGACGGCATTATACTGGCAGATAACCAGTTCCTGAAGAATGTCGGAGGCGATATACAGACTGCCTATGACGGTATTAATAAAATGGTAGCTGAAAGGGTGCTGTTCCTGCTTGAAGCCCTGGACAGTGAGATGATGATGGTTACAGACCTGGGTGACTTCAAGACAGTCATGGGCGGAGGAGCGGGTTTTGCTACTATCGGATTTGCGAAAGGTGATGGAAAAACACCCATAAAGAACGTGATCCACGATAGTCTATCCCCCAGTGGTTTGTTGTTCTCATCTAATGTTTATGAAGAAGGAAGCAGGGCGATGATTATTCTTCGTGGGGACCGTAAGTACCTTAACATTGATGATATCTCAGGTGAGATCGAAAAACTCTCATCGCATATTGGTCATGTGTTCAAGGGTGTGATCATCCGCAATGGAGAGACTCCTAAAGTGCTTTCTGTGCTGACATTGGAAACCACTTCTGAACTTGAGAATCTATATACTCTTGCTGTAGAAGCTATTCATATGGAAAGGGATAAACGGGATCGAATGGCCATCAGGAAGGAAGCTAATGCGACCTTCTCCAAGATCGATGGATTGGAACCGGAATATTAAAGTTATTATCTATATGGATAAAATAATTAATTTGTTTTTGTGGACCTGTTCCATTATTACTTTAATTTGTTGCACACGCTTCATTTATTTCACTATATAGTAAACTCGTATGATATAAACTACTTAAGTCACTCTGGCCGAAGTGGGGATTTACTTGAAAACATTTATCAAATTAGAAGACCATATAAGAAATAAGAGGTTATATTAAATGGGTAAACGAACTCGTATTATCAATGATCCCTCGGATCTTGTCCCACTCTTACGAACTTTCGGGTCGGATGCCCATAAGAAAGTTTTTGACATACTCCTTGCAGATTGGTATACAACGAAAGAAATTGAAGAACAGCTTTCAATTGAAGTGGATGAAAGTCTAAGTATTTTGAAAAAATGTGGATTGGTAGAGAGTAAGTGGCGTATGCCTGAACCAGGGAACAAACCTGAAAAAGAATTCCACACATCCTATTCAAAGATACAGGTAAATTTCCAGTGTTCCATTGAAGATTTGTCTGACCTGCTCATGATCACTTTCAGTCGTGATGACGAACTTCGGAATATGATGGAGCATATTGAAACAGAAGTGATGAACGGCAACCAGTCCATGGCCGGGCTATCAAGGGCCATAGGTGCAAGCCCGTTGTATCTGAGAGGTGTGGCACGGCGTTCAGACAAACTCATCGTTAAAGGCCAGAGGATTGAATCTGTCGGTGCTACTGGATGATAGACCTGCTTCACAGTAAGAAAGAGAGTACTAAATTCCAGATACTTGTTGAAATAACAGCTCATCAGCCAAATGTACGCCAGAGGGAGATTGCCGAAAAAGTCGGAATAACTCCCCAGGCGGTTTCTGAATATATTAAAGAACTGACAGACGATGGGTTGATTTTTTCTGATGGCCGGGTACGTTATAAGGTCACAAAAAAAGGAATAGAATGGGTACTTGAGCGTACGGCTCAACTGAGGCGGTATGCCAACTATGTGATGGAAGATGTCATCAGCCATGTTTCGGTGTGGACTGCCATTGCAGAAGAGGATTACAAGGCTGGCCAGAAAGTATTTCTTGTGATGCGCAACGGACTTTTATATGCCAATATAAAAGAGCAGCATAGAGCTACCGGAATACTTATTTCAGATGCCACTGCCAGTGAGGATGTAGGTGTTACCGACCTACACGGGTTGATCGAACTTGAAGATGTGAATATCAAGGTATGCAAGGTCCCCAGAGTTGAGCGCGGTGGTTCAAGACAGGTGGACATGGACCTGCTGGTTGAACTGGTGAAGGACAGTAATTACATATGTGCCCTTGGAGTGGAATCCCTTATTGCATTACGTAAGGTGGGAAGGGACCCCAACGTTATGTTCGGGGCAAAGGAATCGGTAGTAGAAGCTGCATTCCACGGAGTATCCTCGGTTGTGGTGTCTGTGGATGAGGAGGTTCCCCCATTGTTAAACCGGCTTGAATCCGAAGGTTTGGCATATGAATTGTACGACCTGAGAAAATAGCTGTTTTTGATACAATGTCGCTTGTCATACTTATCAGGCCCATAAGGTCAGCCGTTGAACTGCTGCCCCTGAAAAACGGTAGCAATACAGCCTCATTTATAGGCAACCTGGTATTAAGGCAAACCCCAAAAGGCCCAAGGCCATTCAAGTTCAGGGTTATAGACGGTAAGACCGAAGACCGAAGACCTCCAACGCAAGCCGTGGAACTGCTCAGGATGGCTGACCTTATACTGGTTGCCGGGCACGGAGATGCTGCTGCTAAAAAGGAAATTATTGAAATGCTGGATGGCTACCAGCTCGGATATGAACAAGCACAGGTTTGCCGCCTGTGCATTTCACAGGGACGATACACACCTGTGGATTCAGGGTCAGTGCGGTTCAGGGGCGAGTTGATATGTGAGAACTGCGCTTTATCTGAACTTCACAGGGAAATACAGTTGTGCAGTAAAAGAATGGCTGAAGAAAGTATCGAAAGATTATTTGCACAACTGCTCAGGACCCGTGACCTGGACCGTATGCTGGTCTTGCTTGATCCTAAAAAAATGGACCGTGAACTGACATTATTTGATCGTGTCCGTGCCAGCGGCAGTATTACCCTGGTCAAAGTACATGACCTGAAACTAGACAAGTGGCTGAAAAGTATCCTGCCTAAAACACTCCTGCCGGTCCAGTCGATCTCGATTGGGGCCGGACTGCTTGACAGGAAGAACCAGCTTGTAGTATCTGTCACTGCCACAGGCAAAACACTCATCGGTGAGATCGGGGGAGTCAGCAACATTCTGGCAGGCAGGGGAAAGATGCTCTTCCTGGTTCCGTTAGTGGCACTGGCCAACCAGAAATATGACCAGTTCACAAATAAATACTCAACACTCGGCCTGACAACAGCCCTGAAGGTCGGACAAAGCCGCATTGGGAAGGGGAAGGGGAAACAAGGGAAAATGCGCACTTCCATTGATTCTGATATCATTGTGGGCACGTATGAGGGGATCGACCACCTGCTGAGGTCAGGCGGTGCTAAAAGGCTTGGTGGTGTGGGTACTGTGGTTATAGACGAGGTGCACATGATAGAGGACCCTGAGAGGGGACCAAGGCTGGACGGCCTGATAGCAAGGCTCAGGTACCTGTATCCGCAGTGCCAGTTCATCTACCTCTCAGCCACTGTTGGCAACCCTGGATGGCTTGCAGATGGACTGGGGAGCGAGCTTGTCGAGTATGAGGAAAGACCTGTGCCACTTGAGCGTCACCTGCTCTTTGGCGGCCCGTCGGAGAAACTGCGGCTTATCAACCAGCTGGCAAAGGAGGAATATAACAGGAAGTCTTCCAAAGGTTTCAGGGGGCAGACCATTGTATTTACAAATTCAAGGCGGAACTGCCACAAGTTATCGGATGCCCTGCAAATACGTGCGGCAGCGTACCATGGGGGACTACCGTACAGTGAACGGCGCAGGATAGAAGAAGGATTTGCCAACGGCATGATACCTGTGGTTGTTACCACTGCCGCACTGGCGGCAGGTGTGGATTTTCCTGCATCCCAGGTGATATTCGAAGGGCTTACAATGGGTATCGAGTGGCTGACACAGGGCGAGTTCCTGCAGATGCAAGGGCGGGCTGGCAGGCCGGATTACCATGACAGGGGAATAGTTGTGGTCATGGCCGAACCTGATAAACGCCTCGGACATGGTGAGAGCGAAGACCATGTGGCGTTTCGATTGCTCAGGGGTGAGGTACCTCCGCTAACGGTGGGGATGGATGAAGATGCAGGACTTGAACAGGTGCTGGCATCTGCAATAATCAGGGGTAATCGGGACATCATCAGGACAGTGGATTCCATGAGACTGGGCGGCACTGACACGGACCAACTTATAGGTGAATTGCTGGATAGGGGGTACTTGAAGGTCTCGGGACAGGGTGTCAGTCCTACCCTGGCTGGACGTATAATGAGCACATATTTCATGAACCATGACCAGATATCCATTATTAAGAATGGAATAAACTCGGGACTGGACCCCGTTGATATCCTGGCAGGACTGGAGGTGTTCGACCAGGCATTTTTTACAGGAGCGGACCGGATATCAGCCAGCTTGAATGTCCGCCTGCCTTCAAGGGTTTTCCAGGGCGGTGCAATGGAAATGGCATTGTCGGGTGATAGCCTGGCAAAACTTGACAGTGCGACTGCCCGTAAACTGATGAATTTTGCTGCTGATTTTTTAACATGTACCTGTAAAGATTCACCCTATTGCGGATGCCCAGAGCGTAAGTTCTCAAGGAAATTACTGGATATGCGGTGTGAAGGTATGAAGCCGGATAAGATGATCGATGCCTTGACGCAACAGTATGGAATATTTGCCTATCCTGCTGATGTGCTTGAATATCTTGAAACATCTGCCAGGCATCTTGAGGCTATCCAGAAACTTGCAAAAGGGCAGGGAAAGCTTGAGGTGGCAGAACAAGCAGGAAAATTATTCAAATGCATAGTCAGGTAATGTGAAAATTATGAAAATTATCACAACAGAGCGTACAGAGGACACAAAGAGTAAAATCAGTTACAAGCTATGTGTTTCTCTGCGAACTCTATGGTTAAATTATAATTATCGGGAGATCAAAGTATTAAGATATTAATATAAAAACATTTGAGACTACACACATTATTTTTTTTCACCCAAAGCCTTATAGTACTCTTTTAACAAAACAGTAGTAAAGGGTGGTAGAAGTTGTCTGCAAGAATAAAAGTCGCTAATCCTAACAGGTGTATAGGTTGTTATAGCTGTATGCTGGCTTGCAGCCGGGTAAATGCAAAAACGGCATCGCTCATAGATAGTGCTATCGATATCAGGACATCAGGCGGTATCGAGAGCGGTCTTGAAATCATCGTTTGTCGCTCATGTATAGACCCACCGTGCGCACGGGCATGCCCCACAGGTGCACTCACACCACGCAACGGTGGCGGCGTAATACTGGATAAGGACCTATGTGATTCATGCATGGCCTGTGCCAGTGCCTGCCTGCCCCGTGCTATACATTTTGACAAGGCCGACATGCCCGTTATCTGTACCCATTGTGGTGTATGTGCCAGGTTTTGCAGCCATGACGTACTTGAACTGAGAAAGACCGAGGTGCTATAATATGTGGTCCAATGTACTCTATATTGATCTTGATACAGGCGAGCATCAGGTAAGGGATCGTGCCGACCTGTTCGATAAATACCTGGGCGGTACGGGCGTGGCCACCCAACTGTTACTGGAAGAATGCCCGCCCGGAACAGACCCGTTCTCACCAAAAGCCCCGATAATATTCAGCATAGGACCACTTAACACGATCTTCCCGTGCGTATCCAAAACTGTATCCATGTTCAAATCACCCATGACTGGGGAACTGGGCGAATCCCATGCGGGCGGGCGGCTGTCAATGGCCATGCGCTTTGCCGGATATGACAGTATTGTAATAAAAGGCAGGGCAGAAAAACCGTGCTACCTGTCCATCCACGACGATGAAGTACAGCTCAAGGATGCCACCAGCATCTGGAACGTATCTTCGGTCGAGGTCATAGGCAAGATACTAAGGCAAGTGGAGCCGGGCAAGGGCAGGCGCAGCATTATGCGCATCGGCAGGGCTGGTGTGAACATGGTGCGGTATGCCAACGTGAACGTGGACACCTACCGCCATTTCGGCAGGCTGGGCCTGGGTGCGGTCTTCGGCAGCAAGAACCTGAAAGCAATTGTGATCTCGGGCACTGAAGATGTAGAGATACCGGAGATAGCACCATACAATAAAATGTACAATAAACTATATGATGCCGTTGTGGACACCGAGGTCATGGATAAGTACCACGATCTGGGGACTGCCGCCAACATCAATGTCCTGAACCAGTTAAAAGGACTGCCAACCCGCAACCTTCAGCAGTCAGGTTTCGAGAATGCCGAGAACATATCAGGCGAATACTTTGCAGACAATCTGCTGCTTCGCAAGATCGCATGCAGCAACTGCCCCATCGGCTGCATACATATCGCCATGCTCAAGACAACCTTCCAGAAAGGGCATGAGTTCGAAGTGAACCACATCAGTTATGATTATGAACTTATTTACTCACTGGGTACTAACCTTGGGATCAACCTTGCCGAGGACGTGCTGCGCCTCATTGACAGGTGCGAGCGCTACGGCCTTGATATTATGAGTACGGGAGGCGTACTGGCATGGGCCACTGAAAGCTATGAGAGGGACCTGATCACTCCGACGGATACCCTGGGTATAGCACTTCGCTTTGGAGACACGAACAGTTACCTGAAGATGATCGATAAGATCGTGGAGACGCCAAACAAATTCTACCAGACACTGGCCAAAGGTACTGTGGATGCGGCTGCAGAATACGGTGGTAAGGACTTTGCTGTGAACCTGGGCGGCCTGGAGATAGCCGGTTACCATACCGGTCCTGCTTCTATAGTAGGGCAGATGGTGGGTGTGCGGCATTCCCACCTTGACAACGGTGGATATAGTATTGACCAGAAAGCTGCAAGCCAGCAATTAACTGAAGAACAGATGGTGGACAAGCTCATCTATGAGGATTACTGGCGTATGATCAACAACTCCCTGGTGGCATGTCTCTTTGCACGAGGAGTATATGGTGAACAAACTATCATCGATGCCCTGGCCAGCGTGGGTATTAAAAAGACCAGGGACGAACTTGAAACACTGGGCCGTGAGATATTCCTTGCAAAATATGAGTTCAAGAAGCAGCAGGGTTTTGACGTGGACAAAATAAAAGTTCCCGGGCGTTTCTATGAAACCATATCCCAACTGGGAATGGTAAAGGAAGAGACCATCAGGGAAATGCTGGAATTGTATAAGAAGAAAACCGGAATATAATATATACTACACATATAATAAATATAATTGTATATGATAAATATGAGTGTATATAATAAATACAAATGTATATAATAAATATAGTTGTATATAATTGAACAAGGGAATGACCAAATGGATTTTATGCAGGAACGGATCACAACGATCCATGATTTCAGGATTGAAGAGAGATTTCTCTGTTTAGCATTAGAGGACATTGCAAAGGAGCGTCCAATGACGCTGCTGATACCTATGCTCTTTGAGGAGATATTTGGAGACCATATCGAAAATATTCTCAAAGAAATCAATGAATCAAACTTCCTTACTAAAGTTGTAATAGCACTTGCTGCCGATGATGAGCAGCAATATATCCAGGTCAAACAATATTTTTCAAAACTTGAGATACCCTGTATCATAGTGTGGTGCGACGGCCCCTCGGTACAACAGGTGATTGAAGAATTAAAGGAAAAAGACCTTGACATTACCATGTTTTCCGGTAAAGGGAAGGATACATGGATCGCCCTGGGGGTTGCAACACTCGACAGCTATGCCATAGCCATGCATGATGCGGATATTGTATTTTATTCCAGGGTCCTGCCTGCAAAACTGTTGTATTCGGTTGTTGAACCTGACCTGGATTTTTATTATAACAAGGGCTATTATGCAAGGATAGATATGGAACGCCTGATCATGTACGGGCGTGTTACCAGGCTTCTGCTCAGTCCCCTGCTGAATTCACTCCTGGAAAAGACACACTACAGCTCTAATTTCCTAAAATACATGTGTGCATTCAAGTATCCGCTATCAGGTGAATTTGGCATTACCTCAGATCTTGCCCTCAACATACGCATGCCTGGGGACTGGGGCCTGGAAGTAGGACTACTTGCCGAAGTTTTTAAGAATACAGCCCTTAAAAGGATTTGCCAGGTAGATCTGGGATTTTACGAACACAAGCACAGGCCCATTAAATCCGATGCTGAAGAAGGTATTCAAAAGATGACCAAAGACATCACCAAGACCATTTTAAGGAATCTGGTTGAACTTGACGGTGTGGACATAGACGAGGCTTTTATGCAAAGTGTGAATGTACTGTTCAAACGTGCGGCCCAGGACCGTATCCGCCAGTACCATGCCGATGCCCTGTTTAACGGCCTGAATTACAGCAGGCATGGTGAAGAGTGCATAGTAGAAGCTTTCTCGAAATATGTGTTATCTGCGGGACGCGAATATATCCAGAATCCTGAGGATGTCCATCTCCCTGACTGGAAAAGAGCAATATCTGCCATGCCCGATATCAGGGAAAAGTTAAAGGATGCAGCCTTGAATGATTTTAATAACTATGGTTGATCCGGCAGCATCCCGTTGGGTCAAACATTGCGACGGTACACCCAACTGCAGCAGAGCTGCGGAGTATAGTGATTAAGATTAATCCGTATAGAATTTATGCTTATAATTTGTATACGCCCTGATAAACTCGGCATGAGGCCAGATAAGGGGCATGGTAACGTAAGCAAACCCTTCTTTCCATTTTGGATGGGACCTTATATGCTCGATCATTGCGAGTTTACTGTCCCTAAGTATCTTGGCATTAGTATAATCTTCTAACCACAATTCAAAGCGTTCAACTGTAGAGATATGTTCAGGCAGCAGGTTATCATGTGCCATCTCCACCACCCAGCCCAGGTATTTATCGGCCATGTCCTGATCTCCTATAGCTGTATAATGGTTGGATAGCTGGCATGTAAAGTGGAGCCAGGGTCCATATCCTCCATTGTTGCGGTCCCAGAGTTCAGGATACCTGTTAAGGCCGCCCAGTTCCTCGTCCCATAGCAGTTTGTTAATACGTTGCACTGTTTTTATGTTCCTCAGGTCAGTTTCTTTTATAAGGCCAAAATGAGCCGGAGCATATTCCACAGCATCCACATCTATGACTGTGGAGGCAAAGGCATCATAACCTATTGGATCTGAACTTTTGTATTTTACCCGGATGCACTTGATAAAGGACCTGCGTCTTGGACTATATAGCCGTTCTAATATAGACTGGCGGACCAGTTCTGCCTGTTCCCGCCATTCTTCCACATCTTTATTCAGTGCTTCCCCAATCTCAACAGCTCCGAACAGTCCGGCGCAGCATGTGGAATTGGCATATATCTCAAAACCGTGTTCATAGGCGGGATATTCGTGGATGCTGTTTATGGTATGTATGAGGTTGATCTCGTCGTTCTTATTCTGGAGTATGAAGTTCACTGCCTTTTCAATGACTTCCCAGTACTGACTGCAAAAGGCACGGTCTGCCAGGCTATCAAAGAACAGGCCGCCAGTGGCCTTAAGGTACTGGTTAAGGGCATAGAGCACCAAGCCGTTGCCGTCGATCTGCAGATCTTTATAACTGGTATCGTTCCCGTCTACGTCATAACGCTGGCTGAACTCACCTGACGGTTTCTGGGCGGCCAGCATGAATTCAAGCCCGCGTTTAGCTTCATTTAACATATCGGCCGCTATAGCGCCCAGGATACAAATGGAATGGTCACGAGGATAGATGAACGGGTATCTCGTACCTGGCGGGCTGGCATAGAAACCGCCATTCGGGTGTTGGTTTTCTTGTAATACTTTCACACAGTTCTGGTATAATTTTTCTGCAGCTATGATGTCCACGTGATTCACTCCATTTTGACAAATTTGAAGACGCAAGCACCCTTTTCAAGAATCCTGTTAACATCTTCCTTTGTTTTTCCTGCTTTTTCCATGGCTTCTTCATTATAAGCTAGCCTGACACCGGCAATTGACAGCTTAGATGCAAGATGCAAGGTTTCGAACCCTGCCATTTCGGCTCTTTTTTTCCTGTAAGCATTGTGCAAAAGGCATAGGATGGAAGCCATAGCAGGACATTCCACTTTATCTTTGTCCATAGCTTCTTTTTCGTTAACGTATTTCACAATAGCCTGGAATTCTTCAGGCCTTTCGCCAAAAAGGTCAACAAAACGTATTATTTCATCTGCAAAAGGGCATATTGGCAAATAGTGCAAATCATCTTCCGGGACGCCTTCAAGTCCCGCCCCCTGTGTTTCTGCCAGTCCTTTCCCTATACGAGATAACAATATGCAGGTTTTTTCAGGACCTACCATTTTCACCAGTTCTGTTATACTGACCATAAATGCCTGTGGCAACATACTCCCGAGTCTAATCATGTCTTTTCCTTCCCTATATTATTACAATAATATTACAGTAATGTAATATTAAATTCTATTCCAAAATATTAATAAGTTCCTGATTCCATCCTTTAGGTCCAATACCCATTCCACGCTTGATATCTGGTGATGTTATGGATGGGTCATAATCGCCGCCTGGTTTTTGTACTAATATACCAATATCCACGGCCATCAGCATGGGCAGGTCGTTAAGGCTGTCACCCAGCCCTATTGTTTTTACACCGGGCCATTTTTTCCTGTAAAGGTCTGTAAGCATAAGTACGGCCTTTCCCTTGTCATTATTACCCATTATATGGTAGTACCGTCCGCCTTTTGTACAATTGAAACCGCTTTTTCTGATTTCCTGTTCCAGGAGTTCATCCTTGGGGGCTGGACTTATGATCCTAAAAGCTTCATCATAGTCCCGCTGCTTGGCAAGTGCAGCACATTCCCTGTCAAGTCCTGTGTCCCGGCACACTTCATCCACATTCATATCCCCAAATCCAATTACCTGGCAGTCGATTTTAGTACATAATTCTTTCAAAGTACTTTCAAGTATCTCGTATCCCACACCGAGTTCGATAACATTGTAATTGTCTATTTGTTTTGTGTGATCATAGGGGAAGTCAAAATAATCCTGTGGGATGAATATGGCCCCACCGTTCTCGGAAATAAAGGGATGACATATGTCAAGTTTATGGCAGTAAATCTCAAGTTCAGCCCTGGTCTTGCTGGTACAAAATATTAACGGGATATTTTTCTTATTGATAAGTTCCAGGGCAGGCAGGGCCGCATCATAGGAATATGTATCGTGATCGACCAGGGTGCCATCCATATCAGTAAAAATTATATATTCGGATGCTTGTATTTCTCCCATATTGATATAATGAGAGTTACTTGTTAATTAAATTTGCTGTGAAAATCGAATTTTTTAATAATTTTATATAGTAACGGCACTTTTCAATTATTTCATTGATTGCTATTAATCCTTCAGCTAATTATGCTGGGTGAATGCCCCCCTTCCCATCCCCAAATGGCTCAACTTAAATTTGGGGGCATCCGTGGTGGTTTGCCATAGACACATCGTCCAGAGTAGAAATTCCGTCTGAATTTTCCCTGTGATACATTGTGTTATTCTGGCAAAAAAATAAAAAAAGTAAAATTTTATTCTTCGGGTTCAACTGCTAAAAACGCCCACCAGGGTTTATTAACTTGGATTACTTCTCCTGTTTCAGCATCAACTTGTGCTTGAACCTGCATTTTGGCATTAAAAATCCCAAAAACTTTTGAGTTTCTTTGAGCCTGGAAGTTGTAAACAGCTCTTACTTGATCTCCAACATTTGCTTCTTTGAGTTCAATACTACAATCGTCAGTACAATTTCTCAAATTTAATCTTTGTAAAGCTGTCTGAGAAGCCGTATCAGGCATAATCTTAATCTCTGCATTTCTGCCATTAGACAATTTAGCATAGAATTGGGTCCCATTTTGCAATCGTTCTTGAGTCATTTCTGAACAAAGGGGGCAATCTACGGAAATTCCACCAGCCTGAATCACCATTCTGTTTGCCTGCTGTTGAATATTTATCCCCTTTCCTCCAGATACTTGATAGTTACCTGGTTGAAGCATTCTTCTTTGCCCCTGTTGACGACTTAGTTCTGATGAAAAGCCTGGTATGATATTACTGTTTTCATCAAGTATGGCCCCCCTTTCTTGGGAAGAACTAACGATCTCATCAAGTTCAGATTGCTCAATAAACTGTGCAGTATATGTCCCATCATTATTTTCAATTTGCTCGATAAAAGATCTCATGTGATTTCTGGAACCTTTTATCAGATTATTGTATACAAGAAGGATGTCTGGGTTCTCAGTTTGTGCAATAAGCTCATTCAGGTCAAAAATGTCTAAATCTTCAACTGTTGCACCGACAATCAATGCTTCGAGCAAGGATACACTTCCCTGATTTACTAAATCATCATATAATGTTTGCAATTCTTGATTTGCAAAGACCCCCGGTTCGTCAATAGAGACGGGATCTTCAATACCATGTATATCTAATAGTGTCTTGACTGCATCAGTATGTGTCTGCTCAGAGTTTGCGATATTATTGAATATTAGCAAATTCCATTCATTATACAACACCATATAGACATCTCTTGCAAGTTTTTCTTCTTCTCTCATCAACTTTAATCCGGCAATCTCTTCATCAGTTAAGGCATCCTGCCCTGGATCGGTTCCAATTGCCTGAGATTTTTCAGTTACTCCCATGTCGGGTCTATTCATGCCTCTACCTTGCCCAGACGCCTCACCAGCTCCTGCCGCAATAACTATAGACGCAATTAAGATACTAATAAGACCAAATAATAAGATTTTTTTCATGTTAATCATCACGTACAATCGTTTAGAAATAGACTTACTTAACTCTTTTCCCATATGTGGACAATCCCTAAAGTCACCGACCCCGGACGCCGCTAACGCTCTGTCTGGGGCATCCTGTGGGTGCATGAATATCTAAAACATTAAATTGGGGCACAAATATTAAAGAAAAATCTCGCAAATTTTATATTGTATTATGATATGTATAACACAATTACGGTTGAAAGAATTCTTCAAAAGATATATGTGGTATGAGAATAATAAAAGTATAGTCAGTAAATACTATTATTTTATATGTCAAGTAAGTTGTGATGGTGCTATCTATAATGAATGACATTGATGTGAAATTTGAAGACATTGATATCGAAGAAAAAAAAGCTCTTATGGATATTCTTGGATATTATATTGATGAAAATGGTTTAATTTATAATAAAGAAACGAAAAAAGAACATATCTGTCCAGTAACGAAAGATGTAGTTTTTGTTGAGAATGCATCTATTTTACCTGGTTCTACAGTAATCATTAACACTACAGACCTTTCATTGTCAGAATACTTCACGGAATTCTTCGAAAAAATTTTGAACTGATTTCAAAATAAAAATAAATTTATGATACCTCCTGATGTTTATTCAGAACTTCTGACAAAAAGTCTACCTGAGCTTCTAAAACTTTATGCCGCTGGAACAATAGGAAAAGATGCTATTGAGTGGGTTAAACTAAGAATAAAGAAACTTTGGGAGAAAAAGCAATATGGTTTTACTCCAGAACCTCAGATTGCCTCTGGATTACAAAGAATAAATAAAAGTGATGCTTATCAAAGAACAAAGGGATGTATTGGTAACAATCCATATTTAAATTTGATTAGATTGGGACTTAGAATTGAAGAGCTGAGCGAAAAAGGGAAGATTGAGGCAATCGCTAATATGAGAAATAATGTCTATGATAAATATGGTAATGATGGTATAAAAATTCTAAATATGGGTAGTACTGGCGCTCTTATGCCAATCATTCAACATTTAAGCGATATAAAAATTAAAAATAACTATAGCCAAACTTACATGTCAGACTATTTTAAAAAAGTAATTGAAAATTGGGCAAATATAACAATATTTCATCAAACTGAACATAGAAAAGAAGCACTCATAGAGAAAATTAAACATTATATGGATGCACATCTAGAAATTTTCTTTGTTTTCTCAATAGGAACTGCAGGTGACCAAGCTAAGAAAGCTATTTCAACTCTTAATAATAATAGGACCATACAAAAAAAAGGCTACATGCTAACGCTTATTTCAAGGAAAGAAGATCAAATGGGACGGGATCATTTTTCTTGGATTTTTCGGAATACATACAATTTTGATAAAGTTTTTCTTTAATTTGTCATTTTTGTATCTATGAATAACTATCCGCCGAATAAGGAAGAGCGATTACTCGCTCTCCCTCTTCTCAGAACGGTACGTGAAAGTTTTCCTTCATACCGCTCAAGCCTTCCATAACCCTTATCGGGCAGCAGTTATCATTTCGATAATTGCTTTTGTAATTCCGGTCTGCAGCCTATTAACGCATTAAGCGTCTGTGAGTCTCTCGCTTTTCAGCGTAGTTGAGCATCTCACATTGATAGGTTTGCCTC